>Ga0256827_10000012_pt1 | contig 93224 bp, 122 predicted proteins | sample CV84metaG_FD_185977 | JGI IMG/M metagenome (GOLD analysis project Ga0256827, IMG submission 185977) | Hydrothermal vent microbial communities from East Pacific Rise, Pacific Ocean - CV84 | ecosystem: Environmental > Aquatic > Marine > Hydrothermal vents | place: Pacific Ocean: East Pacific... | reverse complement strand
TATTAATTTTCGTTTTAGAAGATACCTCAGATTTTAATCTAGGATTCAATAATAATAAATCTAATAATTTGTCTCTATTTTTGGGGTTTAAAAGAAAGTCCAATTCATCTTGCTTACTTGCGTCTGAGTTTAAGCTTCTAAACATACCAGATATTAAACTTTTTATTTCAGTTTCATCTTTTGCACTTATCATGTACGTTCCTTTCTGTTTATTATAAATATTTTAACAAAATCTTATTTTAACTTTGTTTTTAATACTTTTTCAGATATGATTATATCACATAAAGGAGCTTTATATGGACAGAGATACAAAATTATCAGATATTTTAAAAGATTTTAAAAATGGTCTTAATATCATGAATAAATTTAAAAAACCAGCAATAACTGTATTTGGAAGCGCTAGAATCAAAGAAGATAAGCAAGCTTATAAAAATGCTGTTAAATTATCAGAAAAAATTTCTAAAGAACTTAATTTTAATATAATTACAGGGGGTGGTCCTGGTATAATGGAAGCTGCTAATAAAGGCTCGCACGGAGTAGAAAACACCGAATCAATCGGGATAGGGATTATATTGCCATTTGAGAACGGTGGGAATCAATATACCAGTGTAAATGAACAGTTTAAGTACTTTTTCTCTAGAAAAGTAATGCTTATAAACTATTCAAGAGCATATATAGCAATGCAAGGTGGATTTGGAACATTAGATGAAATATTTGAAGTATTAACACTAATGCAAACTTCCAAAATACCAAAATCTAAAATTTATTTAGTAGATGTAGAATTTTACAAACCCTTAATGGAATTTATAAAAACTTCTCTTTTGAAAAATAATTTAATTAATAAAGAAGATTTAGACTTGTTAGTTTTAACTGACGATTTTGATTTTATAATTGAAGATTTGAAAAAAATAGAAAAATAAAATTTATTTTTCTATTATAGAATTGTAATAAATATAATCATTAAATATGTTTATTACAACAAAAATATAACCAAAGAAAGTGAATAACATATATATATTCTCAAATATTAAAAATATAGATATATTCATAAATAATAAAGTCAATGATAAATATATATAATTAGACAATATCCACATAAAAGTATTAAAATAATTGTCGTTCAAGACCATATTTCTTATATTTAAAATATTCAATACGCCCATATATCTTTTAAAAGTAACTTCTTCTTTATTTTTTATCATTTCTACAAAAAATATGTTTATATTCATAAATAGTAACAAAACATAAACTATAAATATATATAGTAAAAGAGGTGTTTTTGTGTAGGTTATTATATTTATTAGAATAAATAAAAATATACCTATCAGTATATTATACAAAACCATCTTTATAATAGGTATATTTTTATATTTTAGAAAATCTTTTATACTCATTTCTTTAAATAATGTATAACTATGAAGTCTTGTATTATTATCTAGTATATAAAGTAGTTTTACTTTTATTATAAAATATAAAAATATTCCAATTATTGCTATATAAGGGGTAATTGATGTAAACAAATAATCTATAATAGTGAAAATACCAGATATAAATAAAATTATAAAGATATTACTTTTGGTTATTTCTTTTACTTTTGTAGCATTTTTTAAAAAATTTGTTTTCAATATATATCCTTTAAATAATTATAATAATTATAATAGTAATAATATCATATTTTTTATTTTTTATTCTTAAATTAAGTGAAATGGTAGTTTATATTGGACTCGAACCAATGACATCTTCCTTGTAAGGGAAGCGCTCTACCAACTGAGCTAATAAACCGTGTATTTATAAATGTGGAGTCGCTAGAAAGATTCGAACTTTCAACCTATGGGGCCGAAACCCATTACTCTATCCAATTGAGCTATAACGACTTATTCTATATTTGGCAAGTCAGGCAGGATTCGAACCCACGACTTTTGAATTTGGAATTCAACACTCTAGCCACCTGAGTTACTGACTTATTTTTTTCTTCGTTTTATAAAAAATATTGACTAGTGTATTTTTTATCTCCATCATTTGGTTACTTTTGCTACTTATTTCGCTAAAAATAAGTGAAGAAATAAAGCACGTAACAACTTGATAATACCCTAACACTAAAATATTATCAAATTGTTATATGGTCGGAATAATAGGACTCGAACCTATGACCTGACGGATATGAACCGTCTGTTCTAACCAACTGAACTATATTCCGGTTATCTTTGGTGGAGAATATCAGAATCGAACTGATGACCTTCTACGTGCAAGGCAGACGCTCTCCCAACTGAGCTAATTCCCCATTATTTAAGAAATACTTAATCATAGAATTTTTCAACTCTTTGATTAAGTATTTCCATTATAGAAATTGTAAATTCCTTTCCATAAACATCTTTCATAGAATTTTCTATTTTTAACATAGTTCCTTTCAATTTCCATTTATGTTCTACACTTGTTAATATGAACTCCAGCCAATCTATTCTATATTCTTCTTTATTCAGAATACTTAATATAAAATCAAGTGGTAATCCCTTTGTTTCCATGTATTTAAAAATAGAATAACCACTAACAACTATTAAATTATCTTCAGTTACTCCATTAAATTCTATTTGCCCTTTAAATTTCGTTTTATTACGGCTCCCATGTTAAACTCCTTTTATATTATTCTTTAATTTAAACTATCATACGTGTTGTCTATATTTTCTATATATTTAAGAGGACTTACGCCGGCCTTTAAAGTAATTATATTCTCAAAACCATTTTTATCAGTTATAAGACTATCTTCTTTTTCCGTTGAACCTTTATTCTTTTTCCAACCTTTTTTTACATTTAATTTACCAGTTGATTGGTCAACTGAACCCCATTCTGTATGCGGGTCACCTTGTGGCTCTATAAAATATTTACGACCTGTTCGTTTTGAAGTTACTATGAACCTACCTGTTTCAGATGAATTCACTAAGAATTCACCAACTGTAATTTGTTTATCTCTTTGCATACTATTTTCTCCTAGACGGAGTTACTTTTTAGGCTAACTCAATCTTTACTGCTTCAAGTTGTTTTCTAATATATCGCATAAACAACATCGCTTTATCTTCAACTAAAAATGTTCCATCACCAGTATCACTAATCGGAACTGGAAATTTAAATCCGTCTTCAGTTTTATACCATAATTCGCCCTTGCGATAAAACTCAAGACGAACTTTTTTTCCGTTTTTAACCATATCTTTAATTGATAAAGTATTCATAATTTTCTTTTTCCTTTTAACTTTTATTTTTATAATGGGGTTAAAGATGAGGGTTGCACTCACAAATATATCTATTCAGACTTCTATTGATTTATCGCAATAAACCTGTCACTAAAACCATCTTTTATTTTTCTATCTTTTATTGATATTTTTTTCTTGGTATTCCGTAGGGGATTTGAACCCCTGTCACACAGCTTGAAAAGCTGGTATCCTAACCGCTAGACGAACAGAACATATATTTTTATTTTTTATATCTTTAATTGATAGTTTGGTCGTTCTTGCTGGATTTGAACCAGCGACAACACGCTTATCAGGCGAGTACTCTACCACTGAGCTAAAGAACGATTTTAATTTTGGGGTGAAATGAGGGGTTCGAACCCTCGACCTTCCGGACCACAACCGGACACTCTAACCAACTGAGCTAATAACACCATATTTAAACGCCCCTTTCTTATTTTAAATGAGTAAAAGAGATTCCCATCACTATTGTCTGTAAGATTACTTGTACTTTGTATTCTTTAATAGCAAAATGGCTTAGTATTGGATTTGAACCAATGTTTCCCACCTAATGGCAGTTGTCCTATCCGCTAGACGAACTAAGCATATTTTAATTTTTATATCTTTTATTGATATTTTTTCTAAATGGTCGGGGTGGAGAATTTTGAAATCTCGACTTCTACTTCCCAAAAGTAGCACTCTTCCTCTGAGCTACACCCCGGATTATTTTTTTTGGTGACACTGACGAGACTCGAACTCGCAGTAACCGCAGTGAAAGTGCGGGGGATTAGTCCAATTATCCTACAATGCCATATTTTATTGGATGGGGTAGAGGGATTCGAACCCCCGAATATCTGCCCCAAAAACAGATGCCTTACCGCTTGGCGATACCCCAATATTTATATTACTTTGGTGTCCAAAGGGAGACTTGAACTCCCACTTCAAATGAAAACGGCTCCTAAAACCGTCGCGTCTACCAATTTCGCCATTTGGACATTTATTTTCTTGGTTGCCCTTGCTAGACTTGAACTAGCGACCTTTCCGTTATCAGCGGAATACTCTAACCAACTGAGCTAAAGGGCATTACTTATTTTCTTGGCGCAGTCGATGGGGTTTGAACCCACGACCACCGACTTGACAGACCGGTATTCTAACCAACTGAACTACGACTGCATTTTTTTGGTGGAGAATATCAGAATCGAACTGATGACCTTCTACGTGCAAGGCAGACGCTCTCCCAACTGAGCTAATTCCCCATTTTTATTTTTCTATCTTTTATTGATATTTATTTTTTTGGTAGCACTAAGGGGATTCGAACCCCTGTCGCACAGCTTGAAAAGCTGGCATCCTGAACCGCTAGACGATAGTGCCATGTTATTTATTGGATGAGATAGAGGGATTCGAACCCCCGAATGCTGGTACCAAAAACCAGTGCCTTACCGCTTGGCGATATCTCAATATAAATATGGAGCGGGTGAAGGGATTCGAACCCTCGACGTTCTGCTTGGAAGGCAGACACTCTAGCCGCTGAGTTACACCCGCATATTTTTTAATAATTTTTGATTTTGTTTTAAAGGAAGAATTAGTCAAACTCCCTTTCTTAGGAGTTTAACTAATTAAGTTTTAGTTAAACGCCCGGAAAGACCTCGGCAAGTACAATCTCGTGTGCTGCATCAATTTCTAGTTGCAGAGGTTGTTCTTGCCATTGTTGGATAGGCATAGGAATAGCCATGTCAATAATTACAGTTGTATCAATAATTCGTTCAATAGTTGTCATTGTCATAATCTAATCCTTTTTTTTATATTTTTATATTTTCACATCATATCATACATGAAAACTAATAAATAAATTTTTTGAAGATTTATTTATATAGATAAACATAATAATATATAAAATTTGACGAAAAGTTTTCTTAAATAGTTTTTGAGGTTTTTCGTTAATCCCCAAAAACTTAGGGAACTAACTTAAAGAAGTTAATTACCCTAACCGGTAACCTAGAACACCAACCACTTGAATGGCGTCGTGTTGAAGTTGTTCACAAACCATAGGTTCAAAAATGTTTCCATCTTGTTCAATGGCAATTATAGCATGATTTAAAATAATTGTATTTGACATTATTGACTCCCTTTGATTTGTTTTATGAAAGTATTATAATATAATATTTCTTAAATTAAACTTAAAATTAAAAGAATTTGCAAATTTGTAACAAAATACCCTATTTTATTACTTTTTTTACATACTTTTATATTTTTTTATTTTAAATTTAGATTGTAAACTCAATATCTGTTAATTCCCATTCTAAATAAATACTAGGATATTTGATATCAGTATCTTCATCTTCTATCTTTATTCCATTACAATTACTTAACCAATATAACATTACAGATTCACCTTCACCGTCGTCACTATATTTATAATCAGATACCCCATCTGAATATTCAGAAGATTTTGGTGCGTCGTAGTACGTCATAAGATATTTTTCCGAGATACTTTTTTTATCCAAAACATTTAAACCTTTATAAATATTTATAGCACCCTCTTCAGTAGTATTTTCTTTACAATAATTCTGTGCTTGCAATAATTCCAATAGGATATCTTTTTCAACAACGAATTTATGATAACCAGATATCTTAGAAGCCTGATATTTACGGTTACTACCGGAACCAGTTGCACTTATAGTTATATACCCTATTAAATTACCACTTAATATAATATCTTCTATTTCTGCATTTAATAGTTTTCTTTCTTTAGAAGTTGCCAGTATCTTTATCTTAGATACTTTTTTAGCTTCTTCTTGCATAATATTATTAGTATTATGCTTTAAGTTAATATTCCATTTTTCTAAAAATTCTTCAACATTATCCTTTTTTAGAGTTAATGCAGCTTTAACTACTTCAGGATTTACTGTGGATAAATCTAAGTTTATTTCCATTACTCGAGTTGTGACTATTTTTTCTTCAACTAATATTTTTAGATTATTCATGTTTATCCTTTGTTTCATTAACTATAGCAAAAAAAAAGACTTAATTAATAATAAATTAAACCTTAAATATAGGAATTATACATAAATGCTCTTTTAACACCTTAACTATATCACCATAATAAAAATGCAGAATAAACATACTCTTATCAGAATTTAATTGTCTCGAAATAATATCTAATTCTTCTTTAGTAATGCTTTCAGGAGAATAAATGTTTACGCTATTTATTGTATAAAAAGAATCTATATCTACCTTTGTTCTAATTGTAGAAGATATAAACTTATAAACTATCTTATTTCTTCTATACACCTTTAAATCCGGTGATTGTTGAAAACTATCTTCTAGAGAAATATAAAACTTAATATCTTTTACAAAATTCTTACCTTGTATAACTTCTGCATTATATTTTTCATCTTTTTCTGTTTTAATTTTTTTTGCATTATTTCCAGTTACAATACCTAAATAAAAATCTTTTTCGTTTAAATAAAAATGGTCATCTTCTAGATATGTTTCTAATAACTTGTAATTAGTAACTGTTTTATATTTATTGATTATAGTATGTGCAGTTTCCTCTATTATCTTTTTATCTATAACAATATTATTGTTGTTATTCTTATCCAACTCTTTATACAAAATATTATTACCGGAAAAAGTTCTGTCTATATATAATAAAACTATATCGGACATTACACCCTTAAAACGTTTTCCAAGAAAATCGATTTGATATAAACCGTTGTTTAAAATAATCTTTCTAATATTAAAATGTGATTTTATTTTTAAGATAGAATCTGGTAAAACTAAAAACATTTTTCCATTTGTTTTTAAATAATCATTTAGGATTTTATAAATGAAAAAAGAATAACTTTCTTTTGTTTTTAATTTTTCCTCTAGTTCTTTATTTTCTATATTTGAGCCATAAGGTGGATTAGTTAAAACATAATCCACCTTATCTATCTTTAATTTTAAGCCATCCTGATTTAAGATTTTTGGTTCTACATATTCTAATTCTAATACAGACATATCTATCAATTCGATGATAGAACTTAATACTGCATGACTATCAATGTCATTCCCATATATATAATTTAAAGGGTTGTCAGTGGTTACCTCTTTAATACGTTTGAATATTTCAAATAAAAAATATCCACTACCACTACAAGGCTCTAAAAACGTTTTACCTTTTATATCTTTTGGGATTAAAGTCTCTATGATATCTATCGGCGTATAAAAAGTCCCAAAATTAGACTGATTATTACTACCCATAGTATATTGAACCAATACACCCAATAAATAATTATTATCTTCTAGATTTAATTCATTTAACAAATCTCTATTTATATTTAAAGAAGATTTTTTAGATGACAATAATGATAAATATTTTTTGTTAGAAAATTCTTTTTTAGATATATCTTCTATCCTTTTAAAAATAATAGTATCTATAATATTCGATTGACTTATAAATTCTATATATTTATCTATCAATTCTATATTATTTTTTAATAAGACCTCATTTAATATTTTAGTAAGCTCTTTCGGAATAACATTTTTTTTATTAGTTGTTTTATTGACTCTAGAATTTAATTTATTATTATCTTTAATAAATGCTTCGACTATTGACTTATCAATAGAACCAGAAGTTATATCTATATTTAAACCAGTGGCAATCCAATTTTTTAATGTTGCAATATTTATATTAAAATAATTGATAATTTCTGTTTTATTCAAAATTTTCCTTTATACTTTTATTTTCTTTAAGACTTCTATAACAGTTTTCCAACTGATAGTATCTATCATGTATGTATTTATATGATATTCAATATTAGATTTTTTTAAATGAAATTGTCCTTCACCTGTATTACCACGGTGTTGTTTATCACTATATGTAATGTTTTTATCTGTTAATACTTGGTCACTAGTCATTTTAAAAACTATAAATCCTTCTTGCGTTAAAATTGTATAGTATATCTCGTCAAAATAACCGGGCTTTACTTGTTGCATATTACAGTCGTATTTTTTGTCTGTTAATAACTTGTCAATACTTAACAAAGTCTTTTTAGAATTTATTAAATATTCATATTTATCTTCGTGTTCTCCTATATTGTCGTAAATAACTCGGCTACATTTTATTTCTATATTTTTTCCATCTTTTTTCCCATCATTTTCACTATTAACGTTACCATTATCCTCTATATTAAAATGATATTGTAGGATATCTTCTAAAAAAGTACCTATTTTTTTAGGTGACATAGCAACTATATTCGAAATCATAGCGTCTATATTATTTGTAAAATCTTTATGTTTTAAATTTTCTTCTATTAGTTTAGACTGTATAGAAGCCAAAGTTTCTTTTATATCCATTTATTTTTTCCATATTTTATAATTTGCTACTTATTATAACAAGGACAACCTTTAAATACACTTAAAATTATTTTTACCTAATAGTGTTATAATTAAATTAATAAAAAAAGGAAAAAAATGAATAATACAGAAATTATGGAAAATGATAACTTCGAGTTAAATAATCCGACAGACGGTAATACAGATTATATCAAATCATATGATTTTACATCCACAAAAGAAGCTGAAATCTTTGAAGAAAATATAACGGATTTTTTAAGTGATGAATTATTAGAAAAAGCAGAGTTTAGAATAGAAATATCTAATACATCATATGAAACAGATGAAGATATGGAAAACGATATTAATGGTTGGGTAGTAACAGATATTATTTTTAATGTTGATAATTTAAATACCTTAGAAACAAAACATATTGTGGACACTATCACAAAGTCTTTAAATACTTCACCTATATTAAAAAGAAATTTTTATATAGGGAAAGTACGTGAAGAAGGCGCTAATTATTATTCAAAAATATATTTAGATATCGAAGTTTCCATCCTAAAAGATGAAAAAATATCTTTTATAGACGGAAAGACAAAAATAACAAATGGAAAATTGTTATCTATATCTGGGGATGTTAAAATTGGAAATAGACATGATATGGCTGGACAGATATATGATTTTATAGAAGAAAATATTGAAAAAATGGAATTTGATGGAGCAGTAAGCAAATCAGATGTTTTAACTATTATTAATATCTGGAAAACTTATCACTTAAATGATATGAAATCAGGAACCAAAAAACAGACTGATATTATAAACGAAGCTTTTGAAAGAAGTGGAAAAAATTATGATTATAGTATAGCTCGAAAAATACTGGAAACACACCCAGAAGGTAGCCTTATATCTGATAATGGTTATGAATATGGAAGTGGTTGGTTATTTGAACATTTACCATCTAATGTAATTAAAAAATTAAACACTGCAATCAATCCTACGATTAATACTCAACAATCTAAAAAATCCAAAAATCTTTCTTAAAAATAGCACTACTTAGTGCTATTTTAATATATTTTAAGCTTCCATATAATATAATTTAAAAAAATCAAGGATATTATATGGAAAATGAAAAATTTATAGTCCACGGAACAATGCAAACAAGTAATTTTGGAGGCTGGGAAATAATGTTATCAGACTGTGGAAGTGCCGCTAAAATAAGAGATAATTATGGACAAGATATCGACAAGTTATTGGATAGTGAAACAGATTGGATAGAAATAGAATATATGAAAATACCCGAAGATAACGAAGAAGAACTAGAAGCAGTTATAAAATATAATGATAATATTATACCGCTAAACCAGGTTATACGAGTTTAATTATTTTATATAATAAAAATTTTGTGGTGCGAATTTATAACCAAAATCTTCTATTTTTTTACTTTCTTGTAATTTCTGTATAGATTTAATTTTATATACACACACAATTTCTTTATCGTGGTAATAACTATTATATTCTTCTTTCGATACGCCTATTTCTTTGTGATGATTGTCAAAAAAATCTTGTTTATTTAATTCTAGTTGTTCCACCTTTATATTCGCAACTACTCTTGATATAGGAGCAGTTTCGTATATTAAAATATTACTTATTTTTTGTTTAGGAAAAGAACGCCTTAATTCATATGTTTTTGTTCCTTCCAATATTTGTTGAGTATAAATCGATTTTATTGGCAATATAATAGTCATTATCTATAGTCCTTTTTAAAGTTATTAGGTTTATAATTTACAAAATATTCTTTTTTACCAAGTCTGTAATAATCCTGGATAATATATGTTATATTATATTTCTTATATTCTACAATTTTATTAAAAAAACCTTTTAATTCTTCGGGGTAAGAAAATATATAGTCAGAATTAAATATTTTATCTACTTGATTTATAAGTTTTAAGCCATAATTTTTATTTCTATATTTTTTACGGACGTACAAGGTTCTTAATTTATTTTCTATTTGAGTTGATTTTAATATAGCTATTGCTTCTATCTCTATATCATTTTCTATAATTAAATAGATAACATTAGAAGAGTTAAATATTTTATCAAAAAACCAATCTATTATATTCTTATAATAAAAAGGTTGGATTTCTTTTAAAATGTATGAGATTTTTATTTGCAAGGATAAAGGTATTTCACCTTTATATATTTTTATTTTATTCTTTGTCGAATTCATCAACAATTTCTGTTAACAACAATTCTTCTAAAATATCTTCAAGTGTTAAAACACCTACAACAGTATCATAAGAAGTAACTAAAGCAATATGTAGTCTGTTCTTTATCATATAATTCATAATATCATCCAATTTATCATCGGCTGTAATACTATAAATACTTGAAAAACTCATTATATCTTTAACTGTTTTCTTTTCATTTTGAAATATATCTATAAGCTCTTTTGAATTTAAAATACCAACATATTCATCTTTATCATTGATTTTATCAACCACAGGAATACGAGTATAACCTTTATCTTTAATTTTCTTTAATAATGATTTATCTATCAAATCTGAACTAGTCAATGTAAATATATCTTTAGACATATGCTCACCAGCTGTTTTTTCTGACAATAATATTGTTCCAACCAAAGCTTTTTTATCTAATTCATCAATATCACTTTCGTTTGAATTTTGTAATTGTTCGAATATGTGTTTTAATTCACGTCTAGAAAATACAACCATACCTTCTGTTCCAACATATTTATCCAATAACATAGCAATAGGTTTAGTAATAGGAAATAATACAAACATAAATAATCTTACTAGGGGTGTTAAGAAAGAACCTACTTGTAAAGGATATCTTGTTACTACACTAGCTGGTAATATTTCTCCAAAAATCATAATTAAGACAGTTGATACTACACCAGCTAATACGCCAGCACCTACCAAACTACCTAAGAAAATAGACAAAGTTGCATTGACAGCTGTATTACCTAATAATAATGTTACCAATAACAAGTTTGTATCTTGTATTACGTTAAAAACAGTTGTTGCGTTTTTATTACCTAAATCTTTAGCACGTAACACTTCTGTTTTTGATAATCCAAGTAAACCAATGGTTAAACCGGAAAAAGTTCCTGATAGCATAATTAACACAATTACTATAATGTAATCCATATATTGTAGTCCTTTATTTTTATAAGTTTATTATAACAGTTTATACCTTTAAACTAAATTAAAATATTTAATTTAGTTTCTTTTTTAGTTTATATACAGTTTATAGATTAAATAGTGCCATAGTCAAATAGTATATTTTTTTTCTTTTATAATAAATAAGTTATTAATAACATAATTATTAAATAGGAAAAAAATTGTATAAAAAAACAAAATTATTTTTAGCTTCAATAGCTATTTTTAGCGGGCTATTATCCGCTTCAGAACACAGATTAGTAGTTCACGGTTTTACAAAGCATTTGCATGATACAGATAGATTTTCTGGTGATGAATTTAACGAAAAAAACTATGGTATAGGTTACAAATATACCACTTACGATGAAGAAGACAAAAGTGATATAGGTCAATTTTATTTTACTGCTAGTGTATCAGTCATAAAAGATTCTTTTTCAAATCCATTTTATTTTGCGTCTCTAGGTGGAGAATATAGATTTAATGATATTCCTTTGTCATTCGGATTAGACGGTATGATAGGTAGTAAAATACTGTATCATTGGAATACAAGTGATGGCGGAGAAACTTATCAAGAAACAGGCTATAATTATGCTCCTATATTTGGTGTAATGCCTAATGTTGCTATACACATAGGAGATTTATCTGTCAATTACAATTATAGTCCTAGCATTCAATTTTATAATCTTTATATAGAAGGGTTTCATTATTTATATTTTACTTATAAATTTAATTAACCATAGAAAAAATAATTATTTAATAGTATAATAATTAAAAAAAAGAACGAAGGGGGAATTTATTTGAATAGCTTTATATTATACGATACTGAATTTACATGTTGGGAAGGTTCCATGGAGCGAAATTGGTCACAAGATAATGAACATAGAGAAATAATTCAAGTAAGTGCCCTTAAAATCGATGAAAATATGAGAATTTTAGAAAAATTAAATGTATTAGTTAAACCAAAAATAAACTCTCAATTAAGTGCGTATTGCATAAATTTAACAGGTCTAACACAAGAGGATATATACAAAGGTATAAGTTACATAGATTTTAATACAAAATTTAATAATTTTACAGATGATGGAAATATAAACTGCTGGAGTTGGGGAAATGATGTCGATGTATTATATGAAAATGATGAAATAAATAATACTAAATTATCTAATTATAGAAAAAATCATTTTGACCTCAGACAAATCTTCAAAAGAAACAATATAGAAATAAGCGATGTGTCTAGTGGTCAGCTTGCTAAATTTTTTGGTATTAAATTCAAAGGTCATGTTCATAATGCTGAATATGACACTTTATCCCTATATCATAGCGTTGATAAATTTAGAAATAAAATCACTAAATATTTATACTGATGATTTTCTTTAGAATAATTTTTTAAGCTTGTTATTTATTATGACATATTTAATGTATTTAAGTGCAAATTTAAAAAAACCGGTTCTTATAGATACAGGCGTTATATTAAAAAGTGGTCGTATTTCATATAATTCAAAACATATTTATGATAACTGCAGAGTGGATATACTCTTTAAAAATAAAGAAACTAGAAAAACTTTATATTTTAGCGTATTAGAAGGCGATTTAATTGACAAATGGCAAGTTGAATATATAGAAGACTTTGAAATAAAACAAAAAATATCTTATACTTTAAAAATTAAATAAATATTTAAATATTTTTCTTATAATTACCATTCGAAATATCTTTTGTTTTTATTTTCTCTATATCTTTTGGTTTGTCTTGTTCTTTTTGCCTTATATATTTATCCAAAGACATATATATAAGGGTTGAAAAATATTCATTAGGTGAATGTATTCTTTTTATTCTTTTACCTGTTTGAATATCCTGATTATGCTCATAATCTTGAAGTATCACATAACCCATTTCATTAGTTGTAACTATATCCATTGCGTTATGAATAGCGTCTTCATATATTAGCCCATTTATAACTCGTTTTTCTTTATTATTTTCAGTTATCAAATTAGACTGATAGGTTAACGGAACACCGTTTGAAAAAAGTGTATTTTCTGGTTCTTTTTCAGAAATAATTTTAAATATTTCTTTTAACTCGCCTAATATTTTATACTCAAAATGTTTTCTTTTAGATTCAATAGTTTCTGGATGGGAGGCTGTTATGATAGTTATATCTTTTAATAAATTATTACGTTGTAATTCTATAAATATTTCCATTATTCCATCACGCACTTTTACTTTACTATAGGTGTCTATTTCTTTATTAGGTGAATCTCACCGTCCTGAAGGACAGTGCTTCAGTTAAAAATTAGCTTACGCTGTTTTCTTAACTGTAAGTTTAGGCTCCGACACCAGAGCTTGAAAGCTTTTTATACCTTTGTATTCCACATTTTTTGACGCATTATAATCCCTTTTATGCAAAGTAAAACATTTTGGACAAGTCCATATTCTATCTTCCTTTTTAAGATTACTATTACGATAATTACAGCTTTTTGTACTGCAATCCTGTGAAGTATAAAAACTTTCAACTTTATGTGCGATTTTTCCTGTTGTAAGCATTTTATTAGATAATATTGTTAATAGTTTGCCAAGGCTGGCATTATATAAATTTGAGTTATTTACATCACTATTAACCATATTATTGATATTTAAATCTTCTAATAAAAGCAAATCGACTTTAATTGATAGTTTATTTGCTAATTTCTGATAGAAATCATTTTGCACATTTGTGCGTTTCTTGTATAATTTATTTATACTTTTAACTAATTTATATGATAACTATAATGAAGTAGAAGTTACTACATTGGAAGAATTTGAAGAATATTCTAATAATTATAGTGATACTTGGGAAATAATAGAAGAAAATTTATCTGATATATATAGAATAGAAGGTGTAAATAGTATAAGAATATTTGAGGGTGGTGTGGAAAACTATATTGTTAAAGAATCAAAACAGATTTTGAAGTTTTCAAAAATAAACAATAAAAACATTACAATTACAAAAGAAAAAGTTAATAACCCTAAAGGAATAAGTTAAAAATGGCAGCTAAAATAAATTTCACAGATTTTTTATTTAAGAAACCTAATATATCTGATATATCGAATATTTCGTCTTTTTCTTTATGACGCTGCACTAATACTGTATTATCTTCTTCTTTATGCATTAAATCTCAACCTTTCTTAATTAAGTATATTATAACTGCTTTTTTTATTTTCATATAAGTAAAAAAATGATATAATAAGAATAATAAAATAGGTGGTATGATGTATAACTTTTTAAAAGAACAAATAGAAATTTACAGTAGTAAATCGTTTAGACGATTAGCAGAAAAAAATCAAATAGTAGCAAATTTTGAGGAAAAAAATGTTCATATTACAAATAGATTAACACATTCACTAGAAGTAGGAGTAGTCGCTAAAATGATTACTGAAAAATTACCAATTGATTTAAATTTAAATCAAGAACAAATTTTTAACATTTGTTTATTACATGATATAGGGCATCCTTCATTAGGTCATTTCTTAGAAGAAAAATTAAATGATATCTTAAAAGATACAAAATATTATTTCGAAGGTAATGCTAATAATTTCGTTATTATAGAAAAAGAAAAAATCAATTTATCAGATAAGACTTTAGTTTCTTTAGTTAAATACCCTCAAGAATTAAACGATATAAATAAAAAAGGTATATATTCTTATCAATTTGCAAATATTATCCAAATGTTATTAAAAGAATATATAAGACAACAAAAAGGATTTCTATTTAACGGATACTCAAAAGACAATATAGAACAAATTAATTATATAGAAAACAAATTATTAAATAAAAAAAATATATCAAACCAAGATTTAAAAACATTACAAAGTAAATTTCCAAATCAAGATATTAGAACACTAGAAAGTAAGATTATGGAGGCCGCTGATGATATTGCATATTTAACACATGATTTAGCCGATTTTATGATTCACACAAGCCAAAAAAATAAATCTAAAAGCACTCTCAAAAAAATGATAGGCATTAAACAATATTCAAGTGATAACCCATATATGAAATATCTATATGTCTTAACCAGCGACAATGCAAAAAGTATCTCTGGACAAATTAGAAAAATATTTATCAATAATATCTCATTTGATTTTGAAACTTCAAATTTGATTTTAATAAATCAAGAAATTGAAGATTTTAAATTGATATTAAGAAAGCTTTTATTAAAGGAATTTATTTATCCAGAATGCGATATTTTAGAAAAGAAATTTATAGATAAAGATATATATAATAAATATTTTGAGAATATAAAAGATGAAGAATTTATTAAAGAAATAGTAGTTTCCGGCACTTACAGGGATTTAATAAATAACACTGACGATATTGATAAAAAATGTAGATATATGGCTAATTATTTAGCAGAAAAAACAGATAAATGGCTTTTTTAAACCATTTCCTGTTAAATATTGTCTTATAAACCTTGCTTATTACCAGGTTTTATTTCTTCCCGTTCTGCAACTTTATAAAATCTTTCTGTTATTACACTTTTTAGTTTCGACATTGAGATATCTCTGTTATTCATTTCTATTTTATTGTAATTAGAATCATAACATACATTATTGTCAGGATATTCTTTTAATATAAGGTCACTAAATATCTTCATCGAAATATCATTAGAATGAATAGTTAATACGTCTTCATTAGACAATATTGTTATTGTTTCGCCTTCTATATCCAACTCTTCTCTAATAAATTTTTTAATAGGTGCATTTTTTATTTTTTCAGATATTTTTATAGGTTTTATTTTAAAACCAAAAACACTAGATACTTCATCATATAAATTCGTCATACTGGTTATAATATCTGTTTTTTCCTCTTCCGATATTTTATCTATATCTACATTATAAAGTTCCTTGATAAAACCGTTACTATCTACGTCTAAATCTGCTTCCATATCTCCTATAGAGATAAAAGGTATACTTCTTCCTCTTGATTTGTAAATAGAAGAATTTTCCATATCATGAACAGCACCTTCGGAATATTCAGATACATTTTCACTTAATAACAAATATATATTTTTACCTTTTACTGTTGTAACTAAAGACCAAATACCATAATATTCTTCACCGTCTTCTATTCTAGTATGCTTAAATGTTTCTAATGATTTTATTTCTAATTTATCTTTCATATTATTCCTTTATATATATTATAAAAGTCTTATATTATTTTTTAGTAAAGAACTTTATTAAAAATTACATGATACAAAATTATGCTATAATACTTCAAAATAATAAGGAAATAAAATAAAAAAAACATTATTAAGTATAATAGCAGTTGTATTATTAAGTGGTGTATCTATAAATGCCTATAATTTTAGTGAAGATGAAGATATTATTGCAGATAAGTCTATACTTACTTTAAAAGGAGAAACCAGATGATTATTGATTCAAGAAATGCAATTTATCGAACAATCAATGAATTCTATGATTTTAGATATTGCTTCCGCAGATTATACTTCGATAGAAAAAAAGCAAAAGAAATTTACAAAAGTTATATATTTGTAAAAAGCTTATCAAAAGAGCAAAAAACAGAACTTAAAAATAAATTACCAAAAAGATTTATGCTTAAAGATGCTTTATTCCATGAAAACGCAACAACTCTAGCAACTGCTGCTGAAATGGGCGATAGCGAAGCAGTTATCGAAGAATATAGTAATATATTGAAATCATGTGTATCATGTCATGCAGAGTTCGCTACACATAGATTCCCAAAACACTTAGAAGATTAAAAATTAAATACGTCGTCTAAATTAGTAGACTCTTCTTTTTTATTTCTTTTAAATTTATAAGGTGATACCATCTCAGATATTTGAAAAAAGTCTAATTCTTTTTTTAGATTGTCCGCCGTTTTTTCTAACGAATCACCTATTTCGTCTATATCTATTATAAGTTCAGAATTAGAGTTTGATAACACGGACATATATTGAATATTTTCAATAATAGTAACAACTTGTTCTCGCATCATATCTACATTTTTAGAGTTAGAAGCACTAATCTTATCCGTATCCTCTATACCATCTTCCAACGAATGAATATTTTCTTTAATCACTTCGCTATTTGAGACCATTTCTTTTACAGTTTCTGAATTAGAAGATACTTTTTGAGAAGCGTCAGACATTGTTTGTATTAAAGTAGAAATAGACATATCAATATTTGTAATCGAATGGTTAGTTTGTTCTGATAGTTTTCTTACTTCATCAGCAACAACAGCAAAACCACGACCATGTTCACCTGCACGTGCCGCTTCAATAGCTGCATTTAAAGCCAATAAATTAGTTTGGTCTGATATATCCTTAATAGTTGTAATAACATGTTTTAAAGAATTAGTTCCCTCTATCAAAACATTAAAAACTTCACTTAGTTCCATAGTTGTTTCGTCTGTTTTACTAATACTCTTAATAATGTTCTCTAAACTATCATTTGTTTTTTCTATCACTAGTTTAGATTTTTGGGTATTCTCTAAAATACCATGTGAATCGTCTACCGTTTTCTCTAGTGTAGTTCTCACTGTATCAAGTAACCCAACATTACTTTCTGACAATTCTTCTGTTACTTTATTTTTTTCACGTAATGCACTAGATATTTCTACAAGATATTTAATAGTAGGTTGTAATACTGCATACGCCTGTAATGTCTTAAATACCGTATTATCTATTTTAGATATAAAAGCATTAAAGTTAGTACCTAGAATACCTAATTCGTTTTTTTTATCTTTTATAGGTAGACGTTTAGTTAAATCCCCTTCACCTGCATTCAAATCATAAGCAACATCAGATAATTCTTTTAAATTATTAATAATATTTTTTCCAGATATATAATTTATTAAAATAAGAAAACCAGATACTATAACTATCATTATTCCGAATATTTGAATAAAAATACCTTGCATCTCTTCAAAGTAATCTTGCTTATTAGCACCTGGAACAACCCAAGCGTCCCAATTTTCTATATATCTATACGCACTAATTTTATCTTGATTGGTTGTTTTTGAAGTATATTCTAAAACACCACCAGATTTATTATTAATAATTGTTTTTGCATAATCGTTATGACCAATATTAGAACCTTCTTTTTTAGGATGAATCAACAATGTTCCATCAGAAGAAATTAGATAGACATAACCTGTTTTTCCAATAGTTAAGCTATGCAAGGTTTCTTTAATATCCTCTTTCTCAAAACCTTTTTTATCTTTTGAAGATATATAAGACAAAGTAGATTCTAGCGAATCGGCCACCATATTTATATCTTTTTTCATAATATCTTTTACGTGAGTAATACCTATGTAATACGATACTAGTATAGTAACTATTAAACTAAACAATGATATAATTAAGTTTAATATAAATTTACTCTTAATTGTTGATAACATTTTCATCATGGTGCCTTTTCGGTTTTTTTTGATATTCTAATATAAGTTTACTTAATATCTTGTTAAAGAAATATATTAAATAGTTCGCTTAAAATCATTTTTAAATAATTCATAGTCGTCTTTAGAACAATATAATTTATTTTTATATAATAAATCTTTAAATATAACCGTTCCCATATTATTAGGAATACCAACTTTCGCCATATAAGCAGGTATTATATTTGATAATTCATAACTCTTTTCTTCTTCTATATCTTCTATTTCTTTTTCAGATTTAGTTTGCGTACGACAATATGATACATTTATTCTAACATTAGTATAAGATTCAGAATATTCATAGTACATATCTGGTTCAATAGAAATTTCCACGTCTTTTAAATCTTTATATTTTTCATATATATCAGCTGAAAAGTTTTTAAAATCCTCTAAAGAAAAACATAAAATATCCCCTTCTTTTATTGTATCTTCTACATTTATTTCTTTATTCACTTTTAATCCTTCCGCATTTCTTTTAAATCTTTGTCTAAATTTTTTTCAACCTCATCCAACTTATTTGTACTATCTTTATCTATATCACATAAAAATAATGATAAATTAGAATCATAATAATGACTTGAAAAATTTTCATCTTTATCTAAATAATATTTTCTTAATACTTCATATTTCTTTTCTATTCTTCTATATTTAATAAAAAGTGCTTCGCAGTTAGTTTCTTCTTTTAATAAAGCATTTAATCCATGGTCGCGAATAATCATTAACATCTTTCCTAATGTATTTAAACCTTCACCTGCGTATGTTCCCCAGTATTTATCTTCCCAATCATTTCTTTCTTCTATAACACCTTTTTCGTTTTGAAGTTCTTTTAGCAACTCTTTATTTTGTGAAAATTTTAAAAACAAAGCTATACGCATGGCGTTGTTTTTAAGATATATATCCCATTCCCCTCTAACCATATTATCAGTTTTAAGATATTTTCTTGATAATATTTTAGTTTTATGAGGTTGCATTTCAGATTTAATAATAGATATCCATTCGACTGAATCGAACTTTAACAACTGATAAATATGTTCCGAAGAATTATATATAGTGTCATCGAAATACATTTCAAATACAGGAAATACTTTTTTGTATTCTTTCGGCATTTTTATTTGTGTCACATACATATTACTCAAATACCTTTTTTCACCTTTAAATTCCACATTTTCCCAATTAATTTGTTTATTCATAGTCCTTCCTTTTAATTGCTTTTTTTTATTATTACAAAATATCACTTAATTTACACTTAAAAGAGAAAATAGAAAAATTAATAAATTAATAAGAAATATATTAGTATAATAATATTAAATTTAAAAAGGGGATTTCGATGAATAAAATAATAATAATTTCAATGGCTTTGTTTTTTGCTTCACTCATGCACATTACGGATAAAGTTAATGGACACAAACAACCAACTAAAGTTATTTGTGTTAATAAAATAAGCGTTTAAATAGGATTTTTATTCTACTGTTACGCTTTTTGCTAAATTTTTTGGCATATCTACGTCATACCCTAATTCATTACAAACTTCTAAAGAAAAAAGTTGAAGAACGTATATCATTTCAAAAAAATCAGACATATAATGTTGATTTTTAGATATTTTTAGATATTCATAATCTTCACTTATTATATTACTAGATAAAGTAGTTATTTTACTATTTCTAGTGTGCAATTCTTCTATATTACTTTTAGTTTTATCAAATAATAAATTATCAGATACCAAAGCAATTGTGTATAGCCCTTCATCAGCCAAAGCAATAGGACCGTGTTTCATTTCACCACTAGGATAACCTGTTGCGTGTAAATAAGTTATCTCTTTTAATTTTAAAGCACCTTCTAACGCAAGAGGGTAAAAAACATCTCTTCCTATAAAGAAAAAACCATGACCATCTAAATAATTCTTAGATATTTTCTTTATATACAGGTGTATATCTTTTTGTATCTTAATAGAATCAGGAATACTTTTTAATAATTTAATATCATCCAAAGTTAGAAGTTTATTATTTACTTCTTGAGAATAATAATAACTCAACAACCACAATACCATAACCTGTGAAGAGAAAGCTTTAGTTGAAGCCACACTTTTTTCCACTCCTGCATTTGTTAATATTTTATAATCAGATAATCTAACAATTGAAGAATTATCTACATTACAAATAGTTAATGTTTTTAATCCTGCTTTTTTTGCTATTTTTAAAGCCTCTAATGTATCAGAAGTTTCACCACTTTGACTAATTGTTACAAATAAAGTATTTTTGTTTAATAATGGCTCTTTATATCTAAATTCACTTGATATTTCAACATATGTTTTAATTTTGGCTTCACGCTCTAATATATAAGAAGCTGCCAGTGCAGCATGATATGAAGTTCCGCAAGCACAGATAACTATATTATCTACCTGTTGTCAGCCCCATCAAATAGATTATTATCATTTAATTCGCAAAAATCTATTTTATCTTCTTTTATCCTTTTATTTACAATATTAAAAATAATTTCTGATTGTTCAGAAATCTCTTTTTCCATATATGTTTTATAAATACCTTTATTAACTGACTGTTTTTCAATTGAAGATTTTTTTAAAATAATTTCTTTTTCTACATTTTTATTAAAACACACATTTGTTGTATTATCAACATATCCATAATCACCATCTTCAAAATAGTAAAAAGAATTAGAATATTCTAAAAGTGCATTTTCAGATGAAGCAAAATATTTATTCTCACCTGATATAGATAATAATAAAGGCGAACCATTCATTGCATAAAAAATTCTGTCCTCTTGCTCTTTATCTATTATCAATAAAGCATAATTTCCTTGCAATTTAGACAATACATTTTGAAAGGCAATATAAATATTATTCTCTTTTTTCTTTTCTTCTGTAAATAATTTTATTATTATTTCTGTATCAGTATCACTATAAAAAATATAACCTTTTCCTATCAATTGTTTTCTTAATATTTCATAATTTTCGATAATTCCGTTGTGAACAACATATGATTCTTCTGATTGATGTGGATGTGTATTTTTTAATGTAGGTTTACCGTGCGTAGCCCATCTTGTATGTGCAATTCCTATGGTAGGGGTATTTAATTCGTAATCGTTTATTTCTTTTTCTAAATTTAGTATTTTCCCAGTAGCTTTAAATATTTTAAATTCATTTTTATTTAATACCGCAATACCAGCAGAATCATATCCACGATATTCCAGTTCTTTTAAACCGTTAAGTAATTTTTCTAAAGGGTGTTCTTTTCCTATGTATCCGACTATTCCACACATTATTCTATCCTTATATAACAAGTATACCTATAGTATACCTATAGTATATCATTAGATAATATAAAAGTCAATTATTAGTATTTTTTTAAAATGAAAGATTGTATCGTAAGTGGTTGCGGGAGCAAGACTTGAACTTGCGACCTCTAGGTTATGAGCCTAGCGAGCTACCGACTGCTCCATCCCGCGACATTTTGGCTCCGGATGCTGGATTCGAACCAGCGACCAAGGCATTAACAGTGCCCTACTCTACCGCTGAGCTAATCCGGAATATATAAGTGGTGCCTCGGGCCGGAATTGAACCGGCACGCTCATTACAAGCGAGGGATTTTAAGTCCCTTGTGTCTACCAATTTCACCACCGAGGCATGGTGGGTTCTGAGTGACTCGAACACTCGACCGCTCCGTTATGAGCGGAGTGCTCTAACCAACTGAGCTAAGAACCCTTTTTCTTCTTTTGGATTAGTATTATATCACACTAACCTTAATATAAACTTAAATTAAAATAAAACCTCTATTTTAATTTAAGTTGTATAATTATTTGATTATTTCGCTAATAACCCCAGAACCAACAGTTCTTCCGCCTTCACGAATTGCAAATGTAGTACCTTTTTCTATCGCCATAGGAGCAATAAGTTCTACGTTTATAGTTAAGTTATCACCTGGCATTGCCATCTCTACGCCATCTGCCAAAGTAATCGCACCTGTAATATCAGACGTATAAAAATAAAATTGTGGTCTATAATTATTAAAGAATGGTGTATGTCTTCCACCTTCTTCTTTATTTAACACATAAACCTCTGCTTTAAAGTTTGTATGCGGAGTAATAGTCCCAGGTAAACATAATACTTGACCTCTTTCAACAGAGTCTTTGTCAATACCACGTATTAAAATACCAGCGTTATCACCTGCTAAACCTTCTTCCATTTCTTTTCTAAACATTTCAATACCAGTTACAGTAGTTGTTTGCGTATCTTTAATACCTACTATTTCAACAGTATCACTAAGCCTAACAGTCCCTCTTTCTATTTTACCTGTTACAACAGTTCCTCTACCAGGAATTGAGAAAACATCTTCAATAGGCATTAAGAAAGGTTTTTCAACATCTCTTACTGGCTCAGGTATCCAAGTATCAACAGAATCCATTAATTCAACAATCTTTTCAGACCAAGCTCCTAATGTTCCAGACTTTGCTTCTTCAAGAGCCTGGAAAGCACTACCTAAGATAATTGGAGTGTTGTCGCCGTCAAAACCATACATATCAAGTAATTCTCTGATTTCCATTTCAACTAACTCAGCCATTTCTTCTTTGTCATCGTCATCTAATTGGTCTTCTTTGTTCATAAAAACAACCATAGATGGAACACCAACTTGTTTAGATAGTAATATATGTTCTCTTGTTTGAGCCATTGGACCATCAGTTGCAGCGATAACTAAGATTGCTCCATCCATTTGAGCAGCACCAGTAATCATGTTCTTAACATAATCTGCGTGACCTGGGCAATCAACATGAGCATAATGTCTCTTATCAGTTTCATACTCAACATGAGAAGTAGCAATAGTAATACCTCTTTCTCTTTCTTCTGGTGCATTATCAATTTGGTCGTAGTCCATGAACTCCGCGCCATTTTTTACTGCCAAAACTGCTGTGATTGCAGCTGTAAGTGTAGTTTTGCCGTGGTCAACATGACCAACAGTTCCAACATTAACGTGTGGCTTGTCGCCTCTAACAAATTTTTCTTTAGCCATTTAAGACTCCTTAAAGTTTTTTAATCATTTAGGAGAAATATACTATGTTTTATCTTAAAAGAAGCTTAAGAAGTATTTATTTAATTAGCAATAATAATTTTTCTCTGGCTTCATTTAATAAAACCATCTTATCTTTATCACCAGTTGGTTTATCTGGATGATATCTTTTAGATAATTCTTTATATTTTTTATTAAATTTTATTTTTCCTAGTAATAATAAATCTTCTTCTGAATTAATTTCAAATATATTTAAATATTTTTTAATTTGGATAGAATTAGGCTTTACATTATTTTTATTGTATTGGTATTGTGAACCATTATTTATATTCTTTATAGAGGCCTGTATATATATTCTAAGCAATATACGACCTACCATATTAAATTTAAAAAGAGTGTTTATTTCTTTTGTAACCTTTTCTTTTTGCAATTTCGGATTATCTTTCAGATTATTTAATTCGCTTAATAATGTCTGATAATTTACAGAATTAGCATAAAATTTTATTTTTTTAAATGCAAAATATGAAACCATATATATAAACAGTGAAAAAGCTATAACATATACTATATAAGTATATATCAAATGTAATACTAAAAAAAATAAATATAAAAATAATCCTAATTTAATTAAAGCCATCATAATAAGGCGTCTTTTTGTATATCATCAAAATCATATTTTTCTTCATTATCAACTATATCAGAATTTAACATATCGCCAAATAAATCAGAAGCAGATACTACAGGTAAGTCTTCAGCTATTCCCTGTTCTTCTTGTTTCACATCTTCAATTGAAACTTCTTTTACCGGTTCTATTTTTACTTCTTCGGCCACAACTTCTTCTACAACGTCGGGCTTATCTTCTTCTGGTTCTTGCTTTGTATCTTCAATCGCAACTTCTTTCATTGGTTCTTCTTTTACTTCTTCGGTTACAACTTCTTCTACAACGTCATGTTTAACTTCTTTTATTGGTTCTTCTTTTACTTCTTCTACAACGTCTGATTTAATATTTTCTTCTATTACAGAAATATCAGATAAATCTATTTTATTTACAAAATCAACATAAGATTCTTTTGTAGTAATATTTTTCAACAAAAGGTTATTTAAATTTCCTAATATTATTTTTGCTAATAATTTAGTATTATTTAGAGAAAAATCTATTATTTTATTATACATTTCTATATTGTTTTTCAAATCTTCTAAATCAGATATATTTGTCATTTTTGATATAATAAATTTCTCAAGAAAAATATCCATTTGACCAGAATTAAACGAATTATCCTCTTGTATTTTTGATAAAGCAGAATCTTCTAATTTTTTTAAAGTATCTTCTTGTATAAGTAAATTAAAATTTGAAGTAACTGTGTGAAGGTCACCTTCTTTACTTAATATTTCCTCTTCTAACGAATTTATTTCTGCTGTAGGTTTTGTTAAAAATGAAAACATACCCTTAGAGCCATCTTCTAAATCTTTTTTAGATTTCTCTAAGTTTTGTATATCTGATATTAACAATTCTATTTTTGTTATTTCATTTTTATATTTTGTGTATTCTTTTAATAAAACAAGTATGTTATTCTTCTTTAATTCGAAAGTGAAAAATTCAAATTCTATACATAATTTATTCATTTTTATTTTTAATAAATCCAATGCGCTTTGCTCTGAATATACAATTAAATTAGATAGATTATTCATTATTGTCTCCCATTAGTTGTATCGGTTGTAATATATAAGGTTTTTTATCTTCTTTCACTATAAAGAAAGGAATTATCTCCATTAGTTCTGGGTTAGTTGTCTTTAATAATAAGAAATCATTTATATTATCTTCAACAGGTATAAAATCTATATTACATTTAAGTAAATTAAAATAAATTAAATTAGCTTCAATATTTTTATTCATATAAAATTCTGTATAATCTATATAAATTAAAGTGTTATCTTCCATCGTATCTAATTTTTCTTCTAGTAGTTTCATAATTTCTCCATTTGTATATTACAGTTTTAACATAATATACTTTAAAATTAACTTAATAATAAAAAGTAAGTATTTTTTGTATTTTATTTATACTTAATAGTATGAATAAAAACTTAAAACATTATAAAAAAAATATATTATTATTATTACTTGGTAAAATAATTTTTACACTAAGCATAGGTTGGTCTATTATAAATATAATATATTTTAAAAAAATTGACATAAGTTATAATAATATAGGTTTAATTTTTGCATTCGAGACAATACTTATACTTATAGCAGCTATACCTTTAGCTTATTATTCTGATAATTATAATAGAAAAAATACTATTATAATAGCAAGTATAACCACCTTCCTTTCCACTATTTTTCTTATATTATTTAACAATTTATATGGTGCAATAATATGGGCTTTTTTTAGTGGAATATCATATGCTGCAACAGCCGGACCATTTGAAGCTATGTTATATGAAAATTTAAAACGATTAAAAAGAAGACATTATTTTAGCGATATTTATTCACATATACATGTTTTAGTAATATTAGCAGGTAGTGCATCGGCTTTTATTTACCCTTTATTATTAGAAAAAAATATCTTATACCCAATGTATATAAGTTCACTATTATCATTGATATCACTTTTTATATTCTCCTTATTATTTTTTAAACCTAATAAAAAATCCAAAAATATTAAAATAAATCACAAATATGAACTATTTAAACAAAATATGATAGCATTAAGAAAGATTAAAAACATTAAGATTTTATTATGGGTTGTACTATTCGAATCTATATGGCTAAGTGGATTATGGTCTTACGAAGAGTTTTTAATACAACCTTTTATAGAAGGAAATTATTCTATGAAAGATTATGGAATAATTTTCGGGACTTCTATGATTTTGCAAGCTTTATTGGTTAAAGTTTTTAGCTTATTATTAAAAAAAATAAATACAAAAATAGTTTTTTTATCTACAATTGTAATAACATTCGTATTTACTTTATTTCATACGCTATTTCCTAAAGATATATTTATAATTATATTAAGTATTTCTATCATATTAGGAACAAAAAATTATGTTTTAATACTGATTTCCGACATCACAAATAAAGTTATAACAAAAGATTTTATTAGAAATACTGTTTTCGCGATAGCAAGCACAATAGCCACAATTGTTTACGCTGTTTATATAACAATAATAGGTTTTTCTGTTGATAAATTAGGAGTAGATAACACGCTTTCTTATAATAATTATTTTTTATTATTTGTAGGTATTATTTTAATTGTTTATTTATTTATTATTTTAAAAAATAAATCTAAATAATAGTTATAATATTCGTATGAAAAGAATAATCGGAATATCGGATACCCATACCAAAGAAAAAAATATTATTATAAGTCATCAGGCAGACATTATTATAACTGCTGGTGATATCACGCTCTTAGAAGATTATAAGAAAGGTATTTATGATTATTTAGAGTGGTATTCTACACTTAATATAAAACATAAAATATATGTTTCAGGTAATTCAGATGGTATGTATATACAAGAAAACCTAGAAGAATTCGAAGCGTATTGCAAAAGCAAAAATATTATTTTTTTAAATGATTCGAGTGTTGTAATAGATGGTATTAAAATATACGGGACACCTTGGACAAAAGCTTTTTCAATAAATAGAGGATATGGATGCGAAGATGACGAGGAACTAAGAATTAAATATAATAAAATACCCGAAGATGTTGAAATTTTAATAACACATAACCCACCTTTTAAAATATTAGATTTCGCTAATTATTATGCTTGCCATGTTGGAAGTGAAGCTTTATTAGAAAAAATTAATACATTGAAAAATTTAAAACTTCATTTTTTTGGACACGTTCATGATGAAAGCGGTATTAAATCAATAAAACAAACAACTTTCGTTAATTGTGCCTATAATGAGAAAATACCTTATAAATTCTTAAGATTCTAAACCGATATCAGATAAAAAAGTTTTCGCCATTTCAAGCTTCCTAGCTTGTTTTAAGATATCATTTTTTACAACTTCACCTAATCTTTCAATATCACTATCACAAGCTATAGTAGCCATTAAATAAGAAAATAACTTTTTATTACCTTTATATTTTGCAACAAACGACTTTTTATCACCATCATATTCTTCTTTTACAATCGCAATACATTTATTTATAGTCTCATGAAAATATTCCAAAGTAATATTTGTTATTTTGTTTATAAATTCACGCTCTTCTTTATTATCTTCTGGTATTGCAGACAATATATCATCGATTTCTTCGTTTAATATTTTATCAATCAATATATGTTCTTTTAAACCGTCAGTTAAAGTATGGTGTAAGTCCATATACCATTTTGTTTTTGTTTTACCCAACTTATATTTACCATCTTTAATAATAGTTAATACCCAACCTTCCACACCTACAATATTATCTTTAATTAAATCCATGAAATCTAAGAAAGTAGTAGAACCATTTATAGATAAATTATCGGTTATATCTAATAATAAACTTTCAATTGTTTCATATTTATTGTCTTTTATTAAATCTTTTATAGAACGAAGATTATATTTTGAAACTATAACTTTAATTAGTTCTATATCAAAAGATGCTGCTAATTTTAAATTAGCATATTTTTTTACGATATCATTATTATAAATATCCAAATATAAACCAGTTTCTTCTTCACGCATTTGTAATAATCTTAATTCAGTATTTTTGTATTTCAACACAATAGTATTAAACGGTGATACTATCTCAAATAATGCAGCAAAACCTTTTTCAATAGTTTCCTCTATAAAATTTTTTAATTCCAAATCATTTTCTACTATTTCCATAGCCATAAGTGCTTGTTCTGACTGAAATGCAAATTTAGTTTTTGCGTACAATTTTCCATTAATCTTAATAAAACGTATAGCAGAACCGTCTTCTTTTACAGACATTCTAATTACTTCATAATCCCTACAATCATGCAACATCCAAGAATTGTCAGGATTATAATCATTTACTATTTCTTTTTGTATAGTTTTTATAGTTATAAAATCATTTTTAATGTTTATATCTACATTATATTTTTTAACTACTAAATTTAATTTTAAATCAACAGCACGATATATTTTACCATCTTGCGTTTCATATAATGCATTAATGTTTAATACTTCTTCTAAACCATTTATAGTTAATTTAACTATAGTAGTAGCTGTTCCATTTGTTTGACCAAAATTAAAAAATTTATTTATAAAAATAAAACGTTTAACTTCATCTTCTTCTTCAACATACGTGATACCACGTAATTCAGTTGCATTAAAATCTGAACCGTCTTTAAAAGCATCGAAAAAATCATCTGGTGAAGGTTGAAAATATGTCAATTGATGAACTTGTCTTGAGTTTATAGTCTCTATTTTATGTAAAAAAGCGGAATTTTGTGTTGATAATGCTGTTACTTTTTCTAAATTTAAATTTTTCATAATATAATTCCTTTTATTTTTAGAATTATATCTCTTTAATACTAAAAATTAACTTAATAGTTGTAAAATACTATCTAATTCTTTTGATACATTATAAACTTCAAAATCTTTCCTATCTTCAGAAGATACATATAAAATATCTTTTTTATCTTCCTTTTCTAAATTTTTCGGTATATTTTTAATAATATTAAATCCATTAGAAGTGAAGTAATTTGTTAAAAAATCATACATATTCTCTTTATAAGTAAGAGCCTCTGTATAGTTTTTTCTTAAAATATCTACATTTGAATAATAAGATTGTATAGAAGAGCCTTGACCGTTTCTTAAATATTTATCGACTATAATTATTTCATTGGTCTTTAAATCAAATATATAAGGAATTACAGCATTATAATTACCGAATAATTCCATTTCGAATAGTTCATCTTTAATGGCTATTCTGTTTTCATTTCTATCAACAACTCTTTCGTTGATAGGCATTATTCCACAAACAGCTTTTAAATTTGTATTAAAATCATTTGCGTAACAACCCGGACTGAATATAATATTAGAAGATATAATATATCTTATACCCTTCTTATATGCCAATTTAGTATCTACATCTATAAATTCTGCAGATATATCGTTTTTATCCCAACTAATACAGTCTACTATGTCCCCACTAAAAGAAGCATAATTATTTCCTTTCGAAGCATTCCAACCTATTGTCTTTATTATATTGTCCTCAGTTATCATAGCAATACTTAAATCTAAATCGTATGTCGAAGTGTAATGGTCATCTTCATCTTCATACGGCAATTCTTTTACTGGTAAATTATCTTTTAAGCCCCAAGCTGTATAAAGTCTTAAAAATTTAGACTCCGGTATTTTGATACGTGTGCCAGGAGTTAAAATATTTCCATTTTTATATACAGAAGTATTTCTTAGTTCTGTTGGTAAGACATATCCTTTTAAAGTTTCATCTAAATACACTGATTTAAATTTTTGTTTTTCAGAAAAAATACTTTTTCCTTTTAGTTTGTTCATAATAATTAAATTAAAAACTTCTTTCAGTTTCTCTATTTTAGATAAAGATAACGGTTCTAAAATTTTATCAGATATACTAAGAGAACCTTTCACGTTTATAATTCTTTCTACTTGTTTTGTAGACCTAGTAGAAATGTATTTATTTAATTGCATTATTAACTTTATATTTGGGTCTTTTATTTCCTTTAAACTAGTCAATAATAGGCTAAAATTATCAGTATTTGCATTCCGTGCTATAAAATCTAAGTTACGTAATAATAAACCTGGTTTTTTAACTAATAAGTTAATTAAAGAATAAACGTCTTTTGCTTTTCTATAATTTTCCAATTTACTATTAAAAGTTTCTATTTTTTTATTCTTAATAAATATAGAATGTAATGTTTTTTGAGTTAATGGAAATTTGCTGTATTTTCTAGCTAAAGGATTGATATTTCTAATCATTCTTCTTAAAATAAGTTTATTTCTTGGAATTAACATTTCCTCAATAACTTGATTTTTGTTTTTTAATAATAATTTTTCTATATTTAACAAAATTAAACGTTTATGACTTGTTTTATATTTGTATTTTTTTACAGTTTTATTATTATCTAAATTCAAATAATCTTCTTCAGCCATTAACATTGCGAGTCTTAAAACGTCGGTTAACGTTTTTAATAAAAATAATTTTTCTTTATCTTCTGGATTTAGTAAATTATAAATAACAAATAAATTTTCTTTTACATTAATATTTGCTTCTTCTAACACCACACAAGTTATAGCAGTAGCAAATTTATAAGCGTTCTCAATAAAAAGTAAAGAGGAATTACCAAATACAATAGGAGTTTCTATTGTATTTTTTAAATCATTTTGAAAGTCTTTAGGACTTTTATATTTTAAAATACTGATGTTTTTTTTAACTTCTGGTGTAGTATTTTTATTATTTTGATTTTTTAATAATTCTTCACGCATTTCTTCTATATTATAATCTTCATATAAACGTGAATTCATATTTAATTCATATCTAAGAAAATAAACAATGAATTGTTTTATTACATTATCTAAATTTTTTCGTTGTATTTTTTTTTCTTTTTTCAAACTTTCATTTATTGCAAATGTAGAATATAAAAATATACCTTCAATAGCTTCATATTTTTTCATAATATTAACATGTATACGTTTTAAATCTGAATAACTTAATCTTAATAGATTTTCAAATAATATTGGTGTGATAACTATATTATTTTCTTCCAATCTTTCTATTATTTCTTGAACAAATATTATATTATCAGTTGATAATTCACGATTGTTAATTTCGAAAGATAAATATGATTTTTGTAAAGTAATTTTTGGATTTATTAACATTAAGGTATTCCTTTTTTAAGAGAGAAGAGACTGGACGTTTTCAGTATTACCAATGATAATACATTTATTTTCCTTAATTAAGTAGAAGTAACTGAAATTAAGATATTTTATTTATATTTAAAAAGGCTATCTTACTTATGTCTCATAAATCAATGATACTATAAAAAAACTTAAAAAAAACTTAAATAGCTTATAATATTCATAATTACTTCAAAGGACTAAGATGAATAAATTTGTTTTAATAATGGTTTTATTTGTATTTAATATATTATTAGCAGATTTAAAGAATACCTATTTCAATAATAACTTAATGTTGGATAAAGACTTGATAATGATAGATATTAGAACAAAATCAGAAATCAAAGAAAATGGTAAATTAGAAGGAAGTGTCAATATTCCCTTTTTTAATGAACAAGGGCAATATGATATAGAATATTTTTTAGACCAATTTTATAATACAATAGATAAAAAAAAGAAAGTAGCTATTATTTGTAGAAGTGGAAGCCGTTCCGCTATGGTGTCTAAATTTTTAAATAATAATTTCAAAGATTTACACCTAATAAATATATTAGGTGGCACTATTTTTATTGAGCAATTTAAAATAGCTAAACTAATAAAAGAAAAAAAATAATTTCTTTTATTAGTATTTTCTAATTTCTATATTTTTTATTATTTCTTTCACGTGATATTTTTTCATTTTCTTTTATCATTTGCAATTCTTCTTTTGAAGACTTTCTGTGTTCTAAAACTTCTAAGGCAAAAGTATTTTTAAAATCTTTTATAGGGAATAAGAAATTTTTACTATTACTACCTAAATCACCTGCGTCTGTTATATATCTAAAATTAATTTTAACAGAGTTTTCTAACTCTACATAATTAAAATTTCTTTTATGTGATTTTTTAATTACTCTGTCTTGATAATCTTCGAATTCTACATTCATATTCATATCTAAATACATAGCTCTTCTTTCAATCATTTCAGTCATTTCTTCTTCTATCATTGTAATACTAGATAATAATTTCTTTTTATTTAATGATAATACAGTAGTATATATAACATTATTTATTGTTTCGTAATATTTATATACATACATGTCTGATTTAGAAGTTTTAATTCCGGACGCTTTCCCACGCGTTTCAACTTCTACACCTATATTACCAGTTCGTTTTGAGGTAAAATCTTGTTTAATCTCTACTCTTTTTTCTTTGCCATCTTTTATAAAAAGTAAATCATATTTATTATCATTATTTTCTGATTTATATTCATATCCCTTTTTCTCTAATAATTCTATTACAGTATCTAAACTAGACTTTTCATACACTTTATCTCTAAAAAATTCTTTCATACTTATGCTCCATTTACGCTAGTTTGCGTTTTTTCTTAAAATTATTATAATCATTGAATATCAGTTGAACAGAAGAACCTTTTAAAATTTCAACTTTATATACGCCTTTTATAATTCTATTTTGTCCATCAATCCAAACCTTTACATCTGTTCTTGAATTCGTATATATAGTAGTAGTATTAGGCGATAGGATATAATTTATTTTTCTATTCGTTTTATCGCCAGTAATACTCCACATATTAGAACTAAGAGGAAGAATTACACCATTGTTATTTTTATTTATACCTGTACTTCCTTGTGAAGTACTAACAATTAAACCACCACCCTTGAATTTACCGATTATTCTATCTTCATCTTTTACGTCAAAAGAAATCCAAGAATTCATATCTCCACCTATCATAATATCGTTAAATGATTCACTAGTAGTTTCGCATTTACTTCCATGCTCATTTATATAAAATATTTTAGATTTTATTTTATGAAATTTTTTATATTTAGGTCTTTCTATTGGCGTTTCTTCTATATTCATTAGAAAATTTATAGTTCCAGAAGCTTGACCATAAAAAGGTTTTCCTTTGCTACTGTATAGATAAATAGCACGTAAAAGAGTTCCATCGCCGCCTTTTGCAAGTATATATTTTTTATATTCTACTATACACTTGTTTTCATCATATTGGTCGGTATATAGTTGTTGTGGATATTGATTTTCCATATATCAATCCTTTATTTTAATATAGTATTAAAAGAATAATAGTATATTAATGCTTAAAACCTGCTTATGTGTAAATTAAAATTTTTATTTAAATTGTAAAATGATAGTGTAGAAAATATAAAGAGAGAATGAATTATCAGATACAAGGCATTGCCTTGTATTGTTTTTAGAAACCGTAATTTAATGCTAAAGATAAAGAACTTTGGTCATTAACAGTTTCGACTGAAGTATAAGGCGATTCAACACCTGTTGTTGGATTAGTATATTTAACATCTTGTGATGCAGAACCAATACCATATACATACGCTAAATCAATAGAAGTAACGTCATTAACAGCATAAGAACCACCAAGTGTAAAGTGATGTTCTGTTACAGCTGGAAAAGCCATATAACTACCTACTGAACCATTAGCATTATCAGTAAAATCAGCTAATGGTTGTGCACCATAGTTGTAACCAGCACGTAAAGAAATACCCGTGTTTAAGTTTTCACATTGAATACCAATTCCATAAACGTTTTGGTCTTCCCAACCAAAATCATCAAAACCGGCAGCAGAAGAATTAAAAATTCTTTTGTAATCAGCAGATAAAGTCATCGTTCTACCTTCTGCAATTTTAAAATCATTAGAAATACCTAGTGCTAAAACAGCTGGTGTCCCCAAAGTAGACTGTGTTCCACCTGTAAAATCACTATTAAAAGTGTCACCATAATCATGGTCTATATCAGACTTATAATCTAATCCAATCGTCGCAGTTGAATAAGTATATGCAGCACCTAACTCATACCCGTAAGACAAATCGTTAGTTACACCAGTTCCATTCATTGATAAAGAACCATATTCTATAACAGGCGCAATACCAAGAGTTAAACCATTCATTACTTTATAAGCAACAGGTATTGATAAACGCATATTCATCATATTATTATTTTGTGTGTTTAGAGCTGTGTTGGAAGAACCTCTATAATCAACACCCATACCAGCTGTTCCATACATAGCTAAACCAACAGTTACATCACTATTTATTTTATTAATTACACTTATAGCTGGAATAATACTTGTATCTGTATCACTATCAGACACACCTGAAAAATCGTCTTCGTAAGACACACTAGGAGTAAAAAGAGTTCCGCCAATTGAAATCTCTACATTTTTATCACCACTTCCTATTAAAGCCGGATTATTAAAAGCTGTTTCCGCACCTTGGAACATAGCGACACCAGTTCCACCCATTGCACGACTTTGACTTCCGTATCCGATTAAGTTAGTCCCATTTGTAGCATATGCACTTTGCGTTAAAGCAAGAGCCGCTATACTTAAAGTTATTAGTTTTTTCATTTATTTTCCTTTTTCGTCTTTATGACAGTTAAATTATATCTTTTCGAAACTTAAAGTTTTTTAAAGATATAGATTTCGTTTTTTGTTTGTTTAACATTTGTATTATATCACATTTTGTATATATAATAAGAATTTGAATTTTTATATATTTGAAAACTTTATAAATTTTTAAAGTCCGCCCCTTTACAACTACTTTTTAACCAATGCATTGCTTTTTATTTCTTTTATCTTTGTATTATATTTTGTAATTTTAATACATTAATTTATTCTTAAGTAAAAACGTATTATTATTAGATTATGACAAATATAAAACTTGAATACACATCAATAGACGTTAAAAATGATTTCTTAGATAATGAATTTAAAAAATTATTATTCAATGAAATTGAACACACATTTGATTTAATGACAGATGATAATCCATCGTTTATTAGAAACTCTAATAACGATAAACAGTCTGCTGTATGGTATGGTAAAAAACATTATAAATATGGAAACTATAAACCTATGGTCGGATTAGACTTTTCTGAAAATCTAAATAAACTTTCAAAATTAATAAGTTTAGAATTAAATATAGATGAAAATTATTTTAATTCTTGTTACGTTAATAGGTATAATAATGGTGGCATTGGAAGACATCATGATAATGATAATATTTTTAAAGAAGACAAAAGTTGGTCAGGTGGAAAAGAAATAGTAGTAGCAGTCGTTTCTCTAGGGGGACGCGCGAACATATTTGTCTTTAAAGATTATTACGATAAACATATATTGGGAAAAGTTGAAGCAAAAGATAATTCATTATATGTAATGAATAAAAATTTTCAGAATAGATTATATCACCAAGTAGGAGCTTCACTTGGTATAAGATACAGTTTTACATTTAGGCATACAGTTTAATGAGATTGCGGTTTTAATTCATAAAAGTCTCGCTCTGGTATTTTATCTTCAGAAAAAACAGAGTATAGATAATAAATATCATAATCCGTTTCGTTATTTCCTGAATGTGCCTCTTCTTTGAAAATTTTTGTTTGAATAGCCTTTACATTAACTATCGATTTCATTAAATTAATATGTTGTTCATTTGTTGAGCTTAACACTAACAAATCAGCCCCGTTATAACCAGATTTTGTTTCTATATTTAAAATATCTAACTGTAAAATTTTCTCTATTACTTGTTTCATATTTATATTGTACATCTAAATGCCTTTTTATTTTTATAAAAAGAAGCATAACATAAGTAACCTTAAAAATATATTAAATCTATTCTTTTTATTAAGCAGCTTTTAAGAATAAAATAGGTATAATAATTTTACAAAAAAAAGGGCTTTTTATGATTAAAATTTCGTTATTCAAACAATCAGAACAATATTTATTAGCTTGTTCTGGTGGTGTTGATTCTATTGCGCTATTCTATCTAATGTTAGAACAGGGTATCAATTTTTCTGTTGCGACAATAAATTATAATTTTAGAGAAGAAAGTGCCACAGAAGTTGAGAATGTTCAAAAAATTTGTAAAGATAATAATATTTCTTTTTATTTATACAATAACACAGATACCATTGATAATAATATGGAAGCAAAGGCACGAAACCTAAGATATAATTTCTTTGATGAAATTATCGAAGAATACAATTTAGATGGATTAGTAACAGGTCATAATCTTAATGACAAATTAGAATGGTTTTTGATGCAGCTTACAAAAGGTTGTGGGTTTAATGAATTAGTGGGTATGGAAGAAATTAGTAGTAGAAATGGCTATAAACTTATTAAACCACTAATTGAAACAGATAGAGAATCTATCGAAGAATATATTAAAAACAACAACATTACTTCTTTTTACGACCAAAGTAATTCAGAACTGTCTTATCACCCAATGGATAATCCACGCGGTATTAAAAGAAATTATTTTAGGCACAATTTTTCTAATAAATTAGTTAAAGAATTTAAAACAGGTATTAAAAAAAGTTTTCAAATTTTTGAAAAAGAAAGAAAATATCTAACAGATAAATATGAAATTGAAAAATTAGAAGATAATTGTTTTCTAGTTAAAGTAGATATCGAAGATGATATTATGGTTTCAAAATCATTAGATAATTTATTTAAACACCAAATTAAATATTTAATGAGCGGAGATTTACGTGATGAAGCAATCACGCAATTAAAAAGCGGAATCGTAATCAATGGTTATGCAGTTGGGATATTTAATAATAATATTTTAGTTACAAAATATATTAAAAAAACTAAATCTAAAATGAGCAATGATATTAAAGATTTTTTTAGAAAACATAATATCCCTATTAAAAATAGAGCTTTTTTATCTACTTTTGATAGTTTGGCGTTTCTTCCTATTCAAATTTACCAATCCCCGAACATTATTTAAGGAAGTGTTAAGCATATGTGTATTACAATATATATGTTTTTAAAATACATTAACAAAAAAGGATAAAATATGTTACATAAATACAGAGATACAATTACGGAAATGAAGCAAGATAAGAAAAAATATTTACACTTTTTTCATATCTTTGATAGACATAATCATTTAGATGAAACGATTACAGAAATTCAAAAGCATCAAGGGGAAAGATTAGTTACAGATATGGAACTTCAAGAACTTAAAAAAGAAAAACTTTCTTTAAAAGATGAAGCATTATCTATATTAGTAAAATATAAAACAGAATTAGATACAAATTCGAATACTTCCATACAATAGCCACACTTAGTTGTGGCCATCACTAATATAAAAACAAATTTAAATAAAAAAAAAAGGTTAGTAATGAATAAATTAGTATTTGAAGTAAACGAAGAACAAGAACAACAGCTAAAACTTATCAAAGAAGCTTTGAATGGAAATATTACAGATAAACATATCGATTTGGCTGTGTATTTCTTAGGAATACATCCAAATGGTAGTGTAAAAAAATTAAAAAAGAAAAGTATTGGAGACTTTGTATTAGATGATAGAATCGCAGAGCTTTTAACATTGCAAAATAGATATGTTGATATGAAAATTAAAAAAGAGAGAGATAGAGCTTTCGAGTATTTATATAATGAAGAAGAAGCCGTAAAATATGGTTTTGTTGATGAAAATGAATATAAAAAACTAGGTAAGAAAATTCCAAAACAAAGTGACCAACAATTAGCTACTTGGGCTAGTAAAGCTTATCCAACAATTGACCTACCTTTATTTGAAAATGAATTTAATAGCGTATTATTAAAAATGTCAGTTTCTGCGTATGTCGAATAGTATCTTTTTTAAATCTAATTTTAAATTAAATGCAGCAAACTTAATAACATGTCTTAACATATTAAGTGGAATGTTAGCTATAAATTTTATTTTTTTAGAAAATTATACTATTGCTATTTCTTTTTTATGGTTGGCTGGTTTATTTGATATTTTAGATGGGAAGATTGCTCGAAAGTATAATTTATCTAATGAATTTGGAATACAATTAGATAGTTACGCTGATTTTTTATCTTTCGTAATTACACCAGTTTTTTTAATTTATTCAAGTATAATTATTAAAATGGATGGAATTTATTTAATTTTAGGTGGTATATCTTTATTTGTTTATTTAATAAATGGATTATTTAGGCTTATTAGTTTTAATATAAAAAGCGAAGAAGGGGAAATAGAAAAATATTTTACAGGCATTCCTACACCGTTAGGAGCTATATTATTATGGTTATTATATCTTAGTAGTAGTTATGAATTAATAATAGAAGAAAGTATATTTATAGGGCTTATTTTAGTCGTCTCTTTTTCTATGAACTCTAATATTAAAATAAAACATATTTAAAAAATATGTTTTATTTTATTTAGTTTAAAAGCTTTTTAATGTCGTCATACCATAAAGCAGCATGATATTTAGCGCCAAGCCCATTAAAATGACAGCCATCATATCTATAGCTATTACCTAAAACATCCGTATATGGACCAGAATATATATTATAGTTATTAGAAATCAAATTATTTTGTGTATTTATAATAAAAGGACTACTTATATCGCCACATTTACTTGCACGTGCAACCAAAATCTTAGAATAAGGATGCGCTAGTATAATCTCATCATGTATTAGCATAAAGTTATCATAATATGTCTCAGCAGGTGTAGATAATATTGCGTCCGTTTCACCTTGATGCCACAAAAACATGTCTATATCAACACCCATATCATTAGCCATTTTCATTTTATCAACCAACAAATGATTGTTGTCACCACCTGGTATCCAACTAGAAATTGCAGAACCACCAATTGCCGTGTTTATAAAATAAACTTTATTAGAAGACTTGTTCTCTAATAATATATTCCCTAAATTAGTCCATACAGTACCACCGTCACCATTTGTACCTAATAATGGGTCATTCATTATATAGCATTTACCATCATGTATTTCTATTAAATTCTCATTGATTGCATTTGCATACTCATTAACAGAGTTTGCAGCGTTAGATTGTCCAAAAGTAAATAAAACCAAATCATTATTATCGATATTACATTCTACTTCTATTTTATCTGGTGCTTTTAAATTAACACTTTCAACCTTGTCGTATTCATTACTAAAATCACAACCAGATACTAATAACATAGTTGCTGTTATTGATAACGAAACTATATATTTTTTAATCATATTCTACTAGTTTAACTTTTGTTTTTGACAAATAATCTAAACCCTCCGTTGATTTATTATCTTTTTTATAAAAAACTACTGTTATTCCCGAATTTAATATTAGTTCCGCACATTTCAAACATGGTTTTGTTGTTAAATATATCTTTGTATTAGCCAAACTTACTTTCTCACGCACTAAAAACATAATAGCATTATATTCAGCATGTAGTATATGCGGCTTTGTTTTCCCATCTTTATCTTCACAGTCATTACTAATTAGTTCAGGCGAATCAGATAACACTTTAGGGACAGAACCATTATAACCTGTAGATATAGGTCTATCATTTCTACTAATTACTGCTCCAACTTTTTTCTTTTTACAACTTGACATATCAGACCATAAAACAGCCGTTTCTATCATTTTTTTATCATATTTTGTCATATTTTTATCTCCTTAATAATAAAACATACCACAAGATGCATAAACATCTTGCCCAACCCTATTTATCATTTTTATATCATAACTAGGCATTAGCACTTTTAATTGCGTTAAAAAGGCCTCAATATTTTTTTCTTCCGTTTCTTCACCTTCATTTTCTGAAAATGAGTTATATCTTACAATTTGATATTCTATTAGTAATTTATACTTTTCTATTATATTTGCAATTAATATTGCGTTTTCCATATTATCATTCGCATCTTTTATTAAAGTATGATGTAATTTAATGATTTTTTTTGTATCTGATTGATACTCTTTTAAGTTTTGAAATGCTTTATCAACAGGTAATGCATTTGGCAACCATTCCTCTCTAAAATCTTCCTGGACCGAATAAAGAGAATAATAAATAGTAGGTGTTATATGTTTGAAAATATCTGTTAATTTTTTACTTCCTAGTGATTTAGGCATTATCGTTGAAATATTATACTTAGGTCTTAAATCTTTAAATATATTGCTTAATTTTATAAATAATTCTTCATTATTATTTAATATAACCTTAGAATTCAATGGTTCACCACGTGCCATAAAATTAAAATGAACCAAACGCGCTTTCTTTTCTGCCCCACTTTCTACTACTTCCAAATAATGGTCATATACAGCTTGTGCTTGCTCTAAAATTTCTTCTATTGTAGCGTCTTCTTCCGATATTTGATTTGTTGTAGTTAAGTGGCAAAATTTACAACCCTTACTACATCCTTTCTTAACTGATATATAACAAACTATATAATCGTCTTTTCTTCGGACATATCTAGATTCGAAATAATTGTCTTTTTCTTCCCCAAAAACAAAATTAACCGAATTATCTTCTTTTGAAATGATTTTTTTCATTAAATTCTCCTTATCCAGAATAATTATATCAAAATTATCAAAATAAAGAAAGTTTACGAAGTTATGCTTAACAAAATTAGATTAAAAAACTTGGTATAATTTGCCATCAAATAACGATATTGCAGTTAATGGATTTTTGTTCTTTTTAGAAGAATAACAAGCACCACTATCTATATTTATATAATGGGATGATTTTTTAAGTTCTATGTCTTCTTTTTTTATAGGAGTATGGCCAAATATATTAAAAAAATTATGCACGATATAATCCTTATCTCTATTTTCGGTTATAATTTTATGATATTCCACATTGTGCTTATCGTTTTTGTATTTTTCATATATATTACCAATACCAGAATGAGAAATTATTACCTTGGAATAATTATTGATTTTTATATCCTTATCTTCGATAGTTATTTCTATAGGCAACACTGATAAATATGACAATAGTTTGTGAAAACTCTCTAAGTCTTTACGGTTTCTCTGGAAGTAATATCTATCTTCTTTTAATTTTACAATATTGTATTCTAACAATACATTGATTACCTTCTCTTGCAACCAATATTCTTTAGTTAAGTATCCATTATCTATCATATCTACAACTAAATCATAATAGTTATCTAAATATTGTTGTTCGTTATTACCCTTAACTACTTTTATATTATATTTCTTTATTAAAAAAAGTATTCTTTTTATTCCATATTTTCTATTAACAATATCACCCACAGAATAAAATTCTGCTTGGTTATCTTTTTTTTGAATTTTTTTTAGTAGATTTTTAAGTTTTATATATTCACAATGTATATCACCGATTACATATTTCATCGCACACTTAATTCCCAATAACCTTTAGACTTAATAATTTTATATTGAACCAATTTTTTCGCTTCTTTATTTACTTGTATAAACACAATAGAAGAAATAGCCTTTTCGTTCTTTTTATCGTTTAAAATTAAATTTTTATAAGTAAATTCATTACATTCTAAAATATTATTATTTATCATAATATAGTTAGTATTAGGTAGCAATATGTCAGATACAGATATATCTTTTTTCTTTATATTTTTATATATCCATTTAATATTTAACATAGTTTCTTTTATAAACTCTTCGTCTACAATATCAAAAGGATGAATATAGTATTCTTTATAAAATATCTTTATAAAAATTTTATGTTTTTTAATATTTAATTCATATTTTATATTTGCATTTGAAAGATACTTCATTAAAATATTTTCCAAAGCTAAGTTCTTTAAATTTGATTTAAATATAGATAATTTAATTAGTTTAGTTCTCATTATTTTCTTCCTTAAAAATTTTTATTAATTCGTTTTTTTTCTTTTTAAAATCCACTTTATATTTATTTATATAATAATCAATAATATCCTGAACGTCTTCTATTTCTAACACAAATAATTCATTCATTCTTGATAATAATTCACTATCTTTTGTCCATATTTCTGTTTCTTTTTTAGTTAAATATTTTCTAACTAAAATCATTCCACCGTCATGTAAATTGATTTGTAATTTATTAAATATATTTATTGGTAAAAATTTATATTCACCATTATCATATATATCTTCCTCTAACCAAACGTTTTCATTGAAATATTTATATATTAAAAAACTAGAAGGCAAATCTAATCTTACATCTTCTAATAAATTTAAATGCATATCCATTGGTTTTTTTAATGATATAACTTCAGTATCCGTAGAAACTATTGTATTATAAATAATAGAAGTGAAATTTTTTTCACAGAATAAAATCATCTCTTTAGTCATTTATTTTTTTAACATTCCTATTTCTCTTATAGCTAAATAAGCCTGTTCTTTATTATGTTTGAAATCGTCTATATTCAAATCTAAATAATAATTATATATCCCTAAAACTTCCGTTTCCGTTTCAAATACTTTAAAAAGTTCATTAGTCTGCTTACTTTCTTTTATCCACATATCAATAGTCCCATTAACAATATCTGTGATATATATTTCACCACCATCTATAAACTTTAATTCTATTTTAGTCATTCTGGTTACAAAAGAAGGGTAATCACCGTTATCTAATATTTTCATATCAGGAAACAAATCTTCACCAAAGTATTTAAATACCAAAAAACTATCCGGTAGTTCTTCTGATTCTTTAAAAAAATTCAGGTGTTTTTCTATATTTCCATTTAAATGCAAAGTATTATTATCCATTATTAAAATAGATGAAACACCTATGCTTAATAAATGTTTATTACAAAATTCTAATTGTTCTTTATTCATATTACACCTTTTTTTTTATTTTGTATTTTAACATAAAAATAAATTTTTTTTTTCAAATTTATGTTTTTTTATAGTTATATTATAAAAAAAATATAAGAAATAGAACTTAATTTTTTAAGCGAAAATTAATTTGTAATTTGTTATTATGTAAGTATTATTAATAATATAAAGGAATAAATAATGAAATCACACCTAAATATAGGACTTTTAAATTCAAACAAAAGACCAAAGAATTTTATGGACAAATTCTTAATTAAATTTTTATTAAAAAAAGAAGATATAAATGTTGACAAAGGACAACTTTCTTATGGTATTGAAGGCAATCAAATTATAGTCAATACAGCAGAAGACAAAATAACAGTATATCTCGATAAAAAGTATCTTATTCATAATATACTTATATCAACAAAAAAAGTGTTTAATCTAATAGTTGAATTAAATTTAACTTATGAGGCTACCATAGTTGATTCGGATATTGTTTTAAACTTTAAAAAACATATTATTAGAGCACTTGTAAATTCAAATTATTCTTTTAAAATTACAAACAAAGCAGAAAACTTAAACAATATAAATTTTAATATTGAGTTTAATAGTGAAACAGAAAGAAAAGAACTAGAAGAAGAAATCGTTATAGTTTCCAATTTAGATTTAGTTCGTGATGTTATCAATACACCTCCTAATATATTTACACCTGACAGTATGGTTGGAGAAATAAGAAAACATTTTTCAAATGATGATAGATTTGAATTTACAACCATTAAAGATTCCGAACTTCTAAAAGAAAATATGGCGCTTATGTATAGTGTTGGAAAAGCCAGCGATAATAGACCTATTTTGATACATCTCATATATAAACCAAGCGATAACAGTAAAGGCAAGGTGGTATTAGTCGGAAAAGGTCTTACTTATGATTCTGGCGGCCTAAGCTTAAAACCAGGTTCTTCTTTAATATCTATGAAAGCAGATAAATCTGGAGCGGCAACAGTATTAGGTATTATGAAAAATGCAAAAGATTTAAATCCTAATATAGAAATACATGGTATATTCGCAATGGCAGAAAATATGATTGATAGTAATTCTTTTAGACCAGATGATGTTATTTTTGGTAAAAATGGAGTGAGTGTCGAAATATTAAATACGGATGCAGAAGGCAGATTAGTATTAGCTGATGCATTAGCTTATGCACAGGAGAAAATACCAGATATCGACTACATAATAGACTTTGCGACCTTAACAGGCGCTGCTGTTGTAGGACTTGGCGAATTTACATTTGCTGTTATGGGAGAAAATGAACAATTAAAACAAATTATACAAACACGTGCCAGTATAGAAAATGAACATTCTACTATTTTACACTTTAATCAAATGTTGGAAAAAACTATTAAAAGTGATATAGCAGATGTTGCAAACTTATCTAGCACTAGATACGGTGGGGCATTAACAGCTGGTTTATTCCTAAATAGATTTATAGATGAAAATTATAAAGATAAATGGATACATCTTGATATTGCCGGACCAGCCTATGTATCTACTGAATGGGAAGATAAACCAAAAGGTGCTTCTGGTGTTGCTGTAACAACTATTACAAAATGGATATTAAATATGTCCGAGAAAAAAGTTTTAAAAAAAGAATTTTCTAAACAACACTCTTCATTAAAAAAATAAAAGGAATACAAATGAGTGAAAAAAATAAAAAATTTAATGCTGATAAATATGCTTCTAAATTATTAACAAAACACTTTAATATTAAAGTTAAACCTAAAAATATGGAAAAATTTTATATGAAAAGTTCTAATAAAAAAATAACCGCTTATTTATATAAAAAAATTCAAATAAAAGAATCTCCAGATATGTTAAATAACTTTAAAATAAATGAATATAATTTAGAAATTACTGATTATATCGATAAATCTATTTTAGACATAGATGAAACAGAATGGAAATATCAACATGAACATAAAACTATTACATATCAGGATTCATATAAATTTCTTTATTTACCAGAAAAATTTATTTCTTTTAATGCAAAAAACAAACACTATAGCTTACCTAGTTACAACGAAGGCGTACTAATATCTGCACGTCATTATATTCATAATAAAGTATTAGATATGATGTTTCTTTATTTAGAAACAAAAATACCAAGATTATTAATTACTACACATACAAAATTAGAAAATGGAATGACTTCTATGGATTTTACTAATAAGTGTGGAGGATATGAAAAAGAATATGAAGAAATTTATAGTTATATTATTAATAGTATTTATGAATTAAACACAGATATTATTACTTCATTAGAAAAAATAGATAGTTTTACTTTTGTAAAACACAATAAAGGGATGTCTTCTATTATTGAAAATAATTATTTTATCATAGGGGGCAAAGAAGCGGCTAAACAAATTAAATTTAATAATTTTATAGAAGATTTTGAAAAGTTAGAACAACCATATGGTATAATTAAAAAAATTATTAAAAAAGTATTATCTAAATATAAAAAAGAGATAGATATGAGAATAGATAGTTTTAATATTACTTATTAGGAATAGAAATGGTCGTTAATGATGATATAAAAGAAGTGTTAGAAAATAATGGATTATTGATTTATCATGAACAGGATTTAAAAAAAATTTTCAAATCTTATGTAAATAATAAAAACTATACATATCCTGTTTTATGTGTATTATTGAATGGTGTAAATTTAAACATATTAGAAATTATAGATGATAAAAAAGCCATACCTAGCGTAGAAAAACAATTTAATATAAAAGTAAAATATTTTGAGGACATTAAACATGTTTTATGATAATAGAATTAAACCATTGATAAAATGGACCGGCGGAAAATCGCAAGAATTACCTATTATTAAAGAGTATCTACCTAAATCATTTAAAAATTATTATGAACCTTTTATAGGCGGCGGCGCTGTTTGGTTAAGTGTAGATATTACAAAACATAAACTATATATAAACGATTTTTCAGAAGATTTAATACTATTTTATAAATCAGTAAAAGAACAAGACGAACTATTTATATTCTATGTTTCGCGGTTTGTATTTATTTGGGAAAAAATTGAATTTTTAGTTGAAAATCATAAAATTGAATTATCTGAATTATTCACAGAATACAATTCAGATAATATTACATTTGAAGAACTAACAGAAGTTATCACAAAATTTATAAATACAAATAAAGTTATATCAAATTATATGGAAGAGGAAAAATATTTCCAAACCGAATACATAAAACAAGTGACCAATAAATTTAAAAGAATGAAAAAAAATAGCCTTACAAAGGGGTCTTTGTCAGATATAGATATTATAATAAATATAGAAACAGGTTTTAAAACAGGTCTTTATGTAGGGTGTCGAACACTTTATAATAATAAAAGAGTTAAAAAAGACCCTATGTATATTGCCCTATATTTTATTATGCGTAACTATGCTTATAGTGGTATGTTTAGATTTAATAATAACGGTGATTTTAATGTCCCTTATGGTGGTAATTCTTATAATTCTAAAAACTTAAAAACAAAGATGGAATTTTATTTAAATGATAAACTTCAAAAACATTTAAATAAAACAAAAATGTATAATTTAGATTTTGAGGAATTTTTGTCTAACAAAGTGACACCTTCTAAAAACGATTTTATATTCTTAGACCCGCCATATGATAGCGAATTCTCTACATATGACGGTAATTCATTTGAACGTAAAGAGCAAATTAGATTAGCTGATTTAATGCTTAACACAAAAGCACAATGGATGATGGTTATTAAATATACAGATTTTATTTACGAATTGTATAATAAAAAAAATATCAATATAATATTTTTCGATAAAAAGTACCAGGTTTCTATTATGGATAGAAATGAACAAAAAGTTCAACATATTTTAATTAAAAATTATTAACAACTTTTAATTAAATATTAAGTTTCTTTTGTTATAATTAAAGTAATTCGGTCACCTCTTAATAATGTGCCAACATCGGATTATTCTAAGAGGATTATTTTTACAAAATTAATCTTTGTTGTGAAGCGCTTTACAACATTTAAGGATTATACAAAAGAATAGTTCCACCAATTTATTAGGAAAATAATATGATAGGTAAAATAGTAACAATTTTAATATCTGCTCTGACATCACTTTATTCTTTTACATTATTAAATAATCAAACAGCAAAACTAATACCCATAAACAATGATATACAAGAAGTAAATATATGTTTAGCAGTAGAAAGAATGAGCTCTTTTTGTGACGAACCAGTAAAAATAAACGAAGAATGTTCCAAAGAGGATTTAGATTTTGAATTACTAGATATTATAGAAGAACATAAATTACAAAAAAACTTAGTTTTGTTTAAAGTGGAATGTAAATTAAAAGAATTTAAATGGAAAAATAAATTTTCAAATAACTTTAACATTATTAAAAATAAAAAAGTTATTTTAAAATGTATTTATGATACGGAAAATGATAAAAAAAGTATATTAGTTTACGATATGAATGGTGACCTTTACCCATATTCCCCTTCCAAAGACAAAATAGAAACAATGATATTAGATAAAGGATTTAATATATATCATAGCGATATAAAAAAATAAATGGAAGAATTTATTAATAATGATGGAATAACACATATAAATATTTATTCTCAAGGCAAAACAAAATTAGGAAAAATGTTAAGTAATTTTTACGAAAGTGATTTTGTTCATCCAAAATACGGAAAATTTAAGACAGTAGAAGGACTGTGGTATTGGTTACGAACAGGAAAAGCACATATCGAATTTAGAGGTATGAGTGGTTTTAAGTGTAAAGAATTTGGAAGGACAAAAAAAAATAATTCTGATTTTATTATCGACGAAAGATTTAAAAAAGATATCTTAATAGCAATTGAAATAAAAATAAACTCAAATACAGAGTTATTAAAACTATTTAAATCATCTAAATTACCATTTGAACACTATTATGTTAATAACAATGTTATTAAAAAATTACCACAATATAATTGGATTGTAGAAGGGATAGAAAAAATTAGAAAAAAAATGAATATTTTAAGTTTTTAATAAGTTTATTTGATATACTATAGAATATAATTGATAAAAAGGAAATAAATATGTCAGTGATAATAAATGATACTTGTATAAATTGTGGAGCCTGTATTGACGAATGTCCAGTAGAAGCAATAGTAGATGAAAATGATAATCCAACAAGTTTAGAAATTTATTATGTTGCTCCAGATGTTTGCGTCGAATGTGTTGATTTTCATGGAGAACCAGCTTGTGCAACAGCTTGCCCAACCGAAGGATGTATAACTTGGGATATGCCTTTTACAGAAGAATTTAAAGATTTTTTTAGTGATGAAAATTATATAGAAAATAAAGAATATGTTGTTAATAATATAGATAAAGAACAACCATATCGAGAAGATATTAATAATACAGACAGAAAAAATAGAGAACCTATAATTTCTTAAATTTGTTTAATGTTTCCTACAGAAGGTTTTAATTTATCATTATCGTCAGCTACCAAAAGCATTTTATCAACAATTTGCTCTTTTTCTAATTCCATTTTATAATAAAAATCGTCTATTAAATTCACCCTATTATTCACATCGAAATTAGAATTTTCATTAAATTTAGTTTTCATTTTTTATCCCCATAAATATAACACTAATCAACTATAGTAGTTGATTAGTGAATAATCAACCGTGTATTCTATATCATTATCATCTAAGTATTTTAAAACTTTTGAATTTTCTTCCTCTTCTTTGAAAGTTTTAATTTTGTCAGATACAGAAAAACTAGAATTAAAATCTAATATAGTTTCGTCTTCAGCATCTATAAATAAACCTTCACCATACATATTTGGAATACATACTGCGGCATATTTTTCTTCTATATCGTAAAGGGAAGGTATTAAATATAAATCTTCATCTAATCCTAATTCTTCCAACACTTCATACATACCAACAGTGTTTTCAATCTGTTGTTCACATACACCAATTAACTGTCCACATGCTGAACAATATTTGTCATTATTCTCTAATTCTAATTTTTCACATTCATTATTAATGCAACCGTTGTAATTCTCAACCGTTGTAAACATATTCAAACTTCCAATTTTAATATTCACGCCTATATATGTATTTTTATCCATTCCCATTTTGTTCCCTTTATTTTTTTGGTGCTAATTTTCTAAATTCGGTCAATTTAGAATTATAGACAGGTTTATATTTTTCAAATAATTCTTCCCAAGATAAATCTTTATCTTTGAGTATTTCATTCCATAGATTATTAGATTTATAATAATCATATATAGAACCCACAGAAGCTATTTGTATAGCATATTCTGTAATACGCATTGAGTGAAACAAACTTTTAATACCTATATATATTTCCTTCTCAATAGTTATTTTCTTTTTTGCCTTAACCCAAGCCAAATTAACAGCAGCGGAGATACTTTTACGAAGAACAAACTTATCTAATTCAAATACAAAACCTTTATTGGCGAGTTGTTTTGCGTATAAAAAATAGACTTCTAGTGCGGAAATTTCGTGCTCGTCCAATGCTTGTTGAAATTTATTTGGCGAGTAAATTTTTAGATTTATTTCATCAGTTTTTATTTCATCTGGGTGTTCTTTATCTTCATTCAATATAATCACAAAATCATAATCAGATTTATCGGTATGCGTATTATATGTTCTAGAACCAAATAAATAAGCACAATAATTATTTTCTTTTGTTTCATCGTAAAGATTTGCGTCTTTTAGTAATAATTGCAAATCGCTCAGTATAGGTTTTAAATCCATAATTATCCTTTTATTAAGAAATAGTAACAAAATAATGCTTTAATAATGCTTAATCAATTCGAATAATATTAAAAGGACATAAGCTTAAGCGTCTTTTAATTTTATACATTTATAATACACATAAAAGGTATTTTAAAATGAATAAATTCACTGATACAGGTTTAAGTATTATCGAAGATATAAGAACAGAACCTGAATACGCAAAAATAGAAAAAGAAAAAGAATTATTCACAGTCGAAATACCACCATTAGAATATTTAAAAATGTGTAAACTTGGATTTAATGAATATGGAAAATATGATAGCCCAACATTTAAACCTAGTGATGGTTCATTAGAAAAAATTTTAGAATATTATACTAATGTCGATAAAATGGTAAACATGCCATATCTGGAAGAAACATATAAAAATAATTATGAAAATGAAAATGAATATTATTTTACACAAGAAGGAAGACATAGAGCGTTAGTCGCACACCAATTAGGTTATAAAAGTATTCCTGTAACATATGTTAGAACATTAGGGTTACAATCCAAAATAGGTATGGAAAAGTATGTTAAACAACCAAAATTAAAAGATATAGAAATGAATATTAAACAATACAAGAATAGCTCTATTAAAATTATAAAGTCTTTAAATATTCCTATTTTTGACTTTAATCTTGGAATTAAAAGATATCGAAATGGTCAATTAGCCGGTTTCGATGTGAATTCTTTTAATGATGGAGATGCTGTTTCTTTTTATTTAAATTATTATATTGATAAAATAATGATAGAACAACGAACAGTTTCTATATCAGAAGATATTATTGTAGACAGTATTTTACATGAGTATGGACATCTTATATTTAACATATTATTAGAATCAGAAAGTACAGATAACATTAAAGATTTTTATTCAAAAAAATATTCCAATGATAGCGATTTTAAAAATAGATATATAAATTATATAAAAAATTCAGAAATGATATTAGACGAATTAACAGAAGAAGATTTAGAATATTTTGATGAACAATATTGGGATTATTTTTTAGAAGAAGAATTTGCTGAAAATTTTATGAAGTATATTAGATTGAAAAATAATAATTTAGAATATTTTCAGACAGTGCAACCATTGAAGTCGTTAAAATTATCAAAAGCAGAAATTTTATTTTTTGATAAAACTATCGGAGACAATAAAAAAGTGTTTAATGAATTTAAAAAATCAGATACATATGAAAATACAGAACATATAAATAAAATATAATTTAGATATAATATTAAAAAGGAAACACAGTGGCAAGAATAAAAAAATTATCCTTAAATTCATACTCTTATAAAATGAATTTTAAAAAAGAATACATATATAATTTTAAATTAGACCTTCTATCTATTCTTTATATTACAAGTTTAAATATATTAAAACAAGATAAAGAAGATAACATTAAACTAACTAAAAGAGTTCAAAATGTCTTTTTATATTTAAATACCTTAACGGATTATAAAGATACTAGACCAGAAGAAGATAAAGAGAGATTTAAAGAAGCGTTATTCGATGAATTTAATGCATTAAAAGATTTATATGTAGATTTTAACTTAGAAGATTTATATATAGAAGATTTTAATGAATGGTTAGAAGAACAAAAATAGAAATCTATTTTTTATTCTTTGTAGAAGCATTAATTCTAGTAGGATTTTTTTTGTCAAACATTGAAGTCCACATTGAAAATTCTTTACCTTCTATACTTTCTGGCGAACTATCACGTAATTCTAATTCCGTATCCGTCATATCAACATCTGGAAAATCTGTTCTAGTAACACTATGATATCTATCAAAAACCTTTTCTTGGTCATCTAATTTAGTAGTTATCTTCGAACTAGTTGTAATACTAGATTTTACTTCTCTAATATCTGATAATATTTCTTTAGTTCCGTCCAATGTCTCATCTATCAACATATTTTCAGTAGTTTCATTAGTTTCTAAAATTTCTGTTATTTTAGTTACATCAACTTCTAACTCTTTTATTTCTTCCATCACTTCCTCTGTTGTTTCTGTTGTTTCTTTTTTGTCTTTTTTGAAAAATGAAGTTATTTTATTAAATTTGTTTTTTACATAAGATATTACAGGTGATATAACTTTTTTAGCCCCAATTAAAACTGCACCAGCACTCAGTGCAACAGCCATTTCTGCTACATAAGGTAAAATGTTTGGTAAATGATGAACCATCTCAGCAACACTATGTAACATTGGTAAATGTTCTAATAATATATTTCCACCAACAACAGCCATAGCTGCTGTTCCTATTACAGATAAAGATTTTAATAAATAAGGCATCATTTTTACTAATGATTTACCAATTTTTTTAGTAATTATATTTTTACTTTTTTCTAAATGCATACCCAAGTCATCTATTTTTACTATTCCAGCAACAACACCATACACACCTACGGTCGCAGCCACACCTACAGCACTAAGTGCCGCAGCTGAACCTATCATAGAAGTTCCTGCTATTGTAGCAGAAGCAATTATAAGAATCTCCAGAGATAAAACCAAATCCATTTTTATTGCGTTTTTAATTTTTTCCTCTTCTAATTCTTCATATGTTTGTTCTTTTTCAACTATTTCTTTATTATCGTATTCCTTGTGCTCTTCATGTTCTTTTATCCAACCTAACTTTTCAAAGACTGCTTCACCAGCTTCATAAGCAAGGTATGCACCTCCAGCTGTCAACATATACCCAACGATTGCTGGGTTTATTGCACTAGCACCTAATATCAACGGTATAATTATAGCTTTGTTAACCATAGAACCTTTGGCTATTTTCATCAAAACAGGTATTTCACGTGCCGCAGCTCTTAAATTTTCCGTAACTTGTTCTTCTGGCGTTAAAACACGCTTTTTACCTTTATCTTCCGTAACAACTCCAGCTGTTACAGTTAAATCATCTACAACAACAGCCGCAGCTGCCTTTGTTCCTACAAATGCATTTTTTGCTACCGCGTGACCAGACAATGTAGCTAAATCATCTATAATTCCTGTAAGTATTAAACCTAGTGATACCATTTATTAAACCCTTTTATATTAATTCTCTAATTAACGTTTATATTATTATAATATATATAGATTTTATTCTATTAAATAGAATAAAAATATAAAGGAACTTAATTGAATGTAATAGAACAAATAGAAAAGAAATTAAAAAAAGAATTCGAAGAAAGTAAAGATGAAGCAATCTTAGTATTGATAGAAAAAAGTAGAATATTTAGAAGATATTCTATATCTGAACTAGAAGACGCTATAGAAAAAACTATTGCCGAAAGCAATGAAAAACTATTGAATAAAGGTAAAAAACCTTTTATATATAGAAGCATTAAAATTCAGATGTTAGATGTGAGAGAATACGAAGATAAACAATTAGTATTTGATAAATTTAAAATTGCTAAGTTGCCAATCGTAGTTTTGTATCAAAACAGAAAGATAAGAGATATATGCGAAAAAATTCTATTTAACAAATAGCTTGATTTTTTAATATATTTTCTTCTTTCTTCAAATCATATATACTATAAAATAAAGCAGATAATCCTAATATATCATATAATATTGCAGGTACCGTTCCCAATAAAATACCGGTTATTAGCCAAGAAGTAGCCGAACCTAAATATAGATATTTCATATTTATAGTTTTTGATACTAACTTAGCTGAAGACGAAAAAAAAGTTCCTAATGCTGCAAAAAAAGACATCATATCCATACCAGATATTATAAATACAGTTAAAGCTAATACAGGTGTTATCTTAATAATCAATTTACGTTTTTTTTCATTTAAAAAACCCAATAGAGACACAACCAATCCTAAAGAAGCTATTATAACAGTTCCGATTGAACTACCTGATAATAATATATGTATAATATAGAATACCAAAGCAATACTACCATATATTAATACTTTTTTTCTATCACGCAATAAAAAACTATAAACGTGAAATAATATCGATATATAACCCAATAATAATATTAACATAATAACCTTTTTAAAATTATTATAAGTTATATTTGAAATATTATTATTATTATTATTATAAGTTATCTATAAAAAGTTTATAATATAGTAATGAAAAAAGAATGTAACTTAATTTTAATTGGTATGTCAGCTGTTGGGAAAACAAAAACGGGCAAAGTTGTCTCAATTTTATCAAATAAAAAATTTATCGATGAAGATGATTTTTTAGAAGATACGCATGGAAAATCTATACCAGATTTAAAGCTACACTTTTCCGAAGATAAATATATAGAATTAGAAAATGAAAATTTAGATTATTTATATAATCTTAATAATCATATAATAGCCGTTGGTGGAAGAACAGGTATGAGAGAAAACTTAAAATCTTTTTTTAAAAAAGGTTGTGCTGTTATAGTTCTCCTAAAACCTTCGTTAGAATATATTCAAATGAAATACGAAGAAAAAAAATCGGATAAAAGTGATAAAAATTTAAGGAGAAATCTTGTTTTTCAATCCCCAAGTAAAATAGAAGAAGAATATTACCTTAGATACGATTTAATGTGTAAAAATGCAGATATTATTATAGATAGTTCTTATTTAGATAAAGAAGAAGTCGCGCGCATAATAATCAAAGAATATCAAAAATTATTCATTTAAATACGTTTCTGTTTCTATTATATAGTTAATCAAGGTTTAATTTATTTTTTGTTATAATATCAATAATAATAAAAAAGGATTTAAACTATGAAAAATACAAGAGAAATAAGATTAGAATGGAATACCGATGATTATACTTTCGACGATTATGTTATTCCCACAAAACTTTCAGATAACACTATTCAAAATGCCATTGATATTGCATTAGCTTATGGGGAAGATGAATCTGGTTATTTAGTTAGAATTTTAGAAGCACAAGGTTATAACATTAAATTAGTAGCAGTGGAAAACAAAACTGTATTTGATTTTAATAGACCAGAAAATGAAGATTATCTAGAATTGGAACATAACAAACTCAATGAAATAGTAGAACTTAAAACTCGAGTTAATAAATTTATTTCAAAATCCAAAGAAACAAAAGAAATAAGATTAGAATGGAATACGGATGATTATACTTTCGATGATTATGTTATTCCTAGTGACACGCCAAATGAAGTTATCCAAGAAGCCATTGATATTGCATTAGCTTATGGGGAAGATGAATCTGGTTATTTAGTTAGAATTTTAAAAAGTCAAGGTATAGATATCAAACTCGTATCAATCAAAGACAAAACAATTTTTGATTTCAATTCACCCTCTAGTGATGAATATGAAGATTTAGACTTTGAAACATTAAATAAAATAACTTCTAAGCTTTCTAACAAAAACACAAGCACAACTAAGAAAATTTAATATTTATTTAATATGTGGTGTAATATTTAATCTTACATTTTATAATAGTGTATGTATACCACATAATAAAAAATAAACCAATACTTCAAAAAAATACCTTAAAATAAACTTGTAATTAACATTATTGTGTTAATTATAGTTAAAACTATATGTATTTGATATCGAATTAACATAATAATGTTAATTAAAATATTCGCTTAAGATAACACAATTAAGTATTCTATAAATATTTATCATAAATAATATTTACCACATAATGGTCAATTATGTGGTTTAAATGTTATAGTGATATTTGAATATATTTAATAAGGAATTTTTGATACAAAATAGGCTATTTGCCTATATCTGACTTTATAACTTTAACTTTATGTTTCCTTAAAAACTCAATCCCATCTATTATTCTATACTCTTCATTATATACAACCTCTTTAATTCCAGATTGAACTATTAGTTTTGAACATTCTATACAAGGAGATAAAGTTACATACAAGATACAATTTTTTGTTTTAATTCCATTTTTAGCAGCAAAAGTTAGTGCGTTAGCTTCTGCGTGGATAACATTCTGTTTAGTTACTAACTGATTAGTTCCTTCTATTTCGTCCTCACAATTATTATCAGCGTTTTTAATAGTTCCGTTATAACCTATTGATATAACTCTTCCGTCTTTACCTATAACAGCACCAACCTTGTTTCTTCTACAATAAGATTCTTCCGCCCATACATAAGCTGTTTTCATCATGCTTTTGTCATATTTACGCATATTTGTCCTTTTATTTATTGTATCATTATATCATTTATTTAAAAAAATATCTTTTCATATATTTTATAATTTAAAACATCGATAATCTTAATACATTTTTATATAAAATTAATTCTATTTAATTTTTAGTGTTTTTATCTTATTTTTTACGTTATAATACCCTATGGTATCGCATTTAACGGTACCAACACATTAAAACAAAATACGTTTAAGGACTTAAAAATGAAAAAATTATTATTATCTGCGGCTACAATGTTAGCCTTAACAACAACAGCTTCTGCTGAATTAGTTACTTTCGAGTATGACTTTATGCCAGTTTATTCTGCTACTTCTAACAATAGCGGCAATTCACAAGCTTTTACATTAGCTTTCAAAGTTGATGACAAATTAAGAGCTGGTGTAGTTCATGAAAATATGGATTTAACTGTTAAAAATGGTGGTGTTTCTAGCACTGGTAGTATTCAAATTGATGCTTTAAATTTAGAATTTACAGCTCTTACTAGTGACGTTGCTGGAACTAAAATACCAACTATTATAGGTCTTAATTTAGGAACTGCTAATTTAAATACACCTATCGTAGCCGGTGCTGCAACTATTGCCGCTACAACTGAAATGCTTAGTGATATTTACGTTAAAACTTCTTATGCTGCTGGCGAACATGCTTTTGTAAGTGCAAAATTAGGTTATCGAATGATGCCTTTAGCTGATGTAGCCGGTTCTTTCGACAATGTAAATGGTATGTTTGTTAAAGTTGGTGTTGGTGTTTCTTTCTAAGAAATATTTTAACTAATTTAATAACAAATTATTAAAGGTTATCCTATAGGATGACCTTCTTTCACCAAACGTCAATACATCCAATAACACCTTTTATTATTATTTTTAATTAAGCTTTAAGTAAATGTTCGTTATAATTACATTGTAAAAAAAAAGGTTCTATCGCCAAGTGGCTAAGGCAGCGGCTTCTAGTCCCGCTATCGAGAGTTCAATTCTCTCTAGGACCACCAAAATAAAACAGGATTAAAAACATGAATACATCATACACATAGATTTCAAAACTTAAAAATGAAGAACTTAAATGTTTAGACACTTTACAAAGTGACTCCCTTAACCTTTCTATATTAGAACACGGTATACAAGTATCTCAATACTTTTTAGATTTATACTCACATTTACAATTTAACAGACCTTTACAATACAATTGGAATATTCCTGAATGGTTTATCAATAATAAACAATTTATATTAGACAATCTTTTACCTATTGGAATACTACTCAATTATCAAACTTATCATGATATTGGAAAACCATATTGTAAAACATATGATTTAGAAGACCATTCAAAATATCATTTTTATCAACATGCAGATGTATCTGCCTATACTTGGAACAATATTTCAAATGATAAAATAATTGGCACTCTTATACAAAATGATATGTTAATTCATACTATGAAAGCTAAAGATATAGATAATTTTATTGATAAAGAAGAAGCTATTTCATTATTATTCACTGGACTATGTGAAATACATGCTAATGCAGAGTTATTTGGTGGAATACAATCTACCAGTTTTAAAATAAAACTAAAACAAATCAACAACCGTGGCAAACAAATAATAAAAAGACTCATAGAAATCAAAGGAGATTCACATGAATAATATTAAAAAACATTTAAAAAACCTAAGTCGTTCTATTAAAGAACTTAAAAATAAAAGAAGTAAAACAGCTAATGAAAACGCTTTTTTATCACAAAAACAAAGTAATTATAGACATTTACATTTGGCTTATTTAATTTATAAAGGCAAATTATCTATTCAAAAATTTGAAAATAATTATAATGATTTATGCGCAGATATATTAAAATTAGGAATTGAAATAAAACCTACAAAATATTCTTTATATGATTACCAAAGACAACCATCAAAACGACATATAGCTACATATTTAGAAGGAATTGAAAATGATTAAGAAGCCAAGAATATATACATTAACAAGAACAGATATTAGTTTCGGTCAGCAAAGTATTCAATCTGGACATTCATTAGCGCAATATCTAATAGATTATAATCCACATATTGAAAACAAATGGAATAATGGCTCTATTATTAATTTGGCATTAGGCACTGAAAAAGCTTTGAGACGCGTTGGATTAAAAAGTTTGAAAAATTAGGAATTGAATTTTCTATATTTAGAGAACCAGATATGAATAATGAAATAACCTCTATATCAGCACTTCATACTGGTGATATCTTTTTTGGTATTCCATTACTATTAAAAAATAAAGAGTAGCAATTACAAGTTTTTCATAAAAAAATAAAAACCTCGTCATTCATGACGGGGAATTACCCAAATGTGATTTTAAACACAGTAAATACTAAAAATAAAGAAGGTGATTAAAAATCATAAATTTAAGTTATCACCAAACGTCAATATACTTAACAGCTTCATCTACCTTTTCTTTTAAACCTCTAATATCTTTTTTTAATTTATCAGCATCAATCTTATTAGTTTTATATTCATCTTTATCATATAATTTTCCATTTAATTCTTCTATTAACAATGTTTTCTCAGAACTCTTTAATAACTCATTAAAAATAGTCATCTCTTTATGTGAAAGTTTAACAGTAAATTCTATTTCTTTTTTTGGTTTATATTTTATTTTCATTATTTCTCCTATTTTTGTATTAAAATATTTTAATATACTTTTACTTAAGAGATTATTAAGTGTTATTTTGGTAGTATTCTAAAACAAAGGATTTAATATGTTTAACAATTTAAAAGAAAATGATACATTTATTTTTTTTAGTGCCATGATATTACTATTTAGTTTTGCTATCATACCATTTATTATGTCTGGTATCGTAATACTTATGGCTTCTTCTATAGTTTTGTACGGTTTCGGATTTATTGAAACAGCTCCTTTATTAGATATACTAAGCACCACTTCCACTATTCTTATATATTCTCTTATTGTATATATAGTATTAGCTTATATAGATAGTAGATTATTAAAATATAATTTAAGTAAAACAGTTTATGAAATGCAAGGATAACGAATGAAAACATTCTCTATAAAAAAAACGATAGATAAAAAAACAGAATTTAAAGAAGAAGTCAAAGAATTAAGTGATATTTATATCTACTTAGATAACAATAAAAAAAACCTAGAAGTTTTTATTAATGATGAATTAAAAGTTCCTATCAATTTAGAAAAACTTTTTATCAAAAAATATTCTAAAATGTATAAGTTTCAGTCTAAAAGATTTTTTGATAATTTAATTGATGTAGTCTTTCAACCAATTAAAGAAGAAACAACTGATACCATTATTGTGTTTAATATAGTATATGAAATCAAAGACACATTTATTAAATAATATTTTATGGTAAAATACATTAAAAAAATAAAGGTATAAAGTGAAATTTATTAAAATAGTATTATCTACTCTAACATTAGTTAGTTTGTCGCAAGCAGCAATAGTTATCGAACCAAAATCTATTGACGAAATTAAAAAAACAGAAGTAAAAGCAAGTTTAACAGGATACCTTAACAAAGGTAATACAGATTCGAATCATATTCAAACTGGTATATATACGCAGTTTGGGGATGCTGAAACTTATAAAAATCTTGTTATATTATCATATGAATATGGAGAGGCTAATAAAGAAAAAAATTCTAATAAACTACTTCTTCATCTTCGTCATACGCATAAATTATATGACAATATGGACGTAGAATTATTTGTTCAAGATGAATTTAATGAATTTCAAAATCAACAATATAGGTTCTTAAGTGGCGTTAACCTTAGAGAACGCCTTATGTCATTTGATAGATTATTTGTAGGCTTTGGTGTTATGTATAGTGAGGTTATGCCACAGGAAGAGACCATACTAGATGTAAAAAGACAAAAAATAAAATTAAATACATATATGGCATATGAAAAAAAGTTAAATGATAATCTTAAATTCAATATGTTACTGTTTTTTCAACCCACTGTATATAATCTAGATACTGAAACTTTAAAAATAGATTTAGATGATTACAGATTTTCTTCTTATTTAAATCTAGAAACAAAAATTACAGATGAACTTAACTTTGTAACTGGTTTAAATTATTTTTATCATACAAAACCATTTTCAGGTATCGAGAAGGAAGATTTAAAAGTATCTTTTGGTATTAATTATAAATTTAAATAAAGGTGCAATAATATGAGTAAAGACAAAAAATATGGAGATATTTTTAATAAAGAAATTCCAGATGTAGATTTTTTAGATATATTAAAAAAATCCGTAAAAAATGATGGCTTATATATAGGTATTACTGATAACGTAGATATCAATAAAATATCTGTTAATATGGTTCCTAATATGATATTGGAAGCTTTTGAAGATAAAGAGATTGAAGCTGTTACAGTTAAATTCTATAGAGTATAAGGAATATTATGAGAAACAATAAACTAAATGATAAAATAAATATTATTTTAAACGCGGAAACAATTACAGATGAAACTATGAAAATATTAAAAGAAAGAGTTGAAAGTAATAATAAAATAATTTTTATTGGTGATAAAGATAAACAAGTTCAATCTACTTTCAGCATATCATAAGGTATGTAATGCTATAATCTTTATACAAAAATAAAGGTTTTGAATATGGCTAAAAATAAAAACACACATTATATTAGTTTTGATGCTTCTATCAAAGAAGGATATGTAGGAATTGGTATTTTTAATAACAATAATGGCGATAGTTTACATTACAAATTTAAAATTAAAATGAATAGTAGTCGTATGGCAGAAGAAATGGCTTTATTATGTGCCATCAAATACGCAAATGATAATTATATTGCAACACCATTCTTTTTTACAGACAACTTACCATTATTCAATGATATTAACGAAAATCAACAAATGTATATTGATAAATATTCAAAAATAATGACAAAAATTAAACATAAAAAAAGAATAAATATCCATTGGATTCCAAGAGAAATTAATACAGAAGCTGATAAATTGTCAAAAATTAAATGCAAAACAGTTAGCAAAAAATCAATAAAATCAAAATCAAAAAAACTTAAAAATAGAAACGAAATATTGAAAAATATTTTAAAAAAGAAAGATGACAAAAAATATTCAAATAAATTTGCAAATCTCTTAGCAACAATAAATGATAAAAAAGCAAGAACATTACTTAGAAGTAAGTATTCTAAGTCAGAAAAAATTTTAAGTTATATTGATTATTTCTTTTTAGCGTCTACTAATAATCAAAAAGTTTTTTTACATACAACCAACTTATTAACAACACTTGATAAAGACACATTAGAAAAAGATTATGATTTTTTTCTAATATTAAATTTTTTATTTACAAAAAAATCAGTTAAAGGACAAGGCAAAAAAATAAGATTTGATACATTAGATTATATCAATAACAAATTAGGTTTAATCGATATTAAAATGAATAAAGCAAAGAATATTGATAAATTCTTTGAAGCTCTTAAAATTAAATAGAAAGTAGATTTATATTGCTATAGAATTTAATAAAGAATTATTCGAAGCGCCCTTAGAACAAGATGTTAAAATTGTTGTCGAATAATATATAACAGTTTGAAATTTTTTATTTTCTATAGTTAAAGATTTAAAATTAGATAACGACATATATAAAACCACTAAATAGATACCTTATACGATTTTTATATTAAAGTTGTATAATAAGAGTAAATATAATAAATAGGAAATGAAATGAAAAAAATAGATACAAGTCTAATAGAAGTAAACACATATAGCACGAGCGGAGGACGTGATGAACCAATTGAAACAGAATTTACAGAAACAGAACCCGAATTAAATGATATTTTCATTAATAACGCCGTTTTAATGTTAATGGAAGGCGAAATAGATAATTTAACTTTGAAAAATAATCAAATTATTTGGACAGGTTCCGTTTTTGTTAATAATCAAGAAGGAGAACCAATAGAGATAGATAATCCTGAATTTAACGAGAAAGATATGAATACAATAGTTTTTCAATATCTTTGTGAGTTATACTCTATAAATAAAACAGATAAAAATTTTGACATATCTGATAATATATCTGAATATATCGTTGAAACATTTATAGATAAACTAGAAACTATCCCTACTGAATTTAGAAATCAATATGAAGCACTTATAAAAGATTTACAAACTTCTATTAATAATAGCCAATTTGGAATAGATAAAAGCAATTCAATAGCAAATGCCTTATTAAACAAAAGAACCTTATTGGAAGTTAAATCCGAAAACGAAATAGAGGTATTTCATTTAGCACATATAGATGCAGATGGATATGGCTCTTCTTTAGTTTATGATTATAATGAACAAACAGGCGGCAAAGTTTTTGGTGAAAGTGTTAGGCAAACTAATAAATATTATGCTAATTATGATTACATTGGAGATATGGTAGAAATAATCGTTAATGATATTAAAAAGAAACCAGGTAAAAAATTATTTTTAGTAACTGATTTAAGTTTAAGAGGAACAGATTTAGATAAACCACAAAATAAATTAAACAAAGAGGAAGCGGACCAATATTCAATAGATGTTTTAAATAGATTAGTAAAAGATTTAGAACAATATGATTGTCAAATTAAAGTAGTAGACCATCACGCTTCTGGTCATAATGAAGCAAATGCATTTGATTGGTATCGTTTGGACACCAGTAAGTCTGCTACACTAGGTATGTATGATATAGTTGCTCCAAAGAATAAACACATGTCTGATATAGAAGATATGGCGTTGAGTATCGATAATTATGATATATACAAAGAACATAATAGCGAAGCATTTTTAAAAGGGTCTAATTACCAAGCATTAACTATGGAATTAATGGGAATATTTCCTGATACTACAAATAAAAACGTATCAGTTCAAGCAGCGAAACGAGATTATATAAATTTTATATTTTTAGAATTAAATAGAATTTTTACCAATAAAGAAGCTAGTATAGTAGAATTAAACATGGGACTATTAACAGAAATTAAAAAAACTTATCTAAAAAAAATATTAAACGAAGAAGATTTTAAAGCAATAGACAATTCAAATTTAACTGTTGCAGAAAAAATGAAAATGGCTTTTTACAAAAGGTATAATATAGAATATAAAGAAAGTTTTGTCGAAAAAATGGAAGAAAAAATGGATGAAACTTATTCCACTCCTGTTGAAGATAAAATTAAATATGCAAGTAGGATTTTAGAAAATAGATACATCAACAAATCTGTTAGTGATTTTGAAAAAATTGAACAATATATTACTAGTTTTGTTTTAAGCGAAAATGCAGAAAATTCTTCATTACCTGAATATGAAAAAATTGATAATTTTATAGGTACAGCTATTTACTCAGCTATACAAATAAAAATAAAACAAAGTTTAGTTATTGTTGAAGAGTTTGTTGAAAGTGTATATACCGATATAACAAATGAGTTTATTATTAGAACGAAAAACCTGAAAAATAACACACCAGAAGAATTAAATAAAATCAAACAAAGTATCATAAGTGAAATAATAGAAGATTTACCTGATACAGATGAAAATATAAGTATTAAAAAAGCGGCAAGAGAAGTCGAATTAAGTAATAATACCAATATACCTTATGGAATGTTAGCTTCCATGATTTATGGGCCTGAAATGATTGATAACAATACACAAACAACTATTCAAGTTAAAAATATAGATACAACAGTTTCTATCGTGACAGATATTAAATCTACAATATATCAACATGCTGTATTTGAACAAAGCTCTTACAACTTAAATAGTGTTTTTCTTAAAATAGATTATGAACGTGGAAGTATGAGTATTAGAAGTAAAAATGGTAAAGCTAATAAAATAGCTGCTATTTTTGGTGGTGGTGGTCATCCAGATGCAGCTGGTGGATTTATACATCCATCAAAAGTTTTTTCTAAGGAATTTCTTGATAATTACAAAAAGATGAATAGAAAAGAAAAAGAAGGACAATCCGATTATATGAGAAATGAATATTTAAAATATATATCAGAACAAATTACGATATTTGATAATGAACAATTAGAAAAGAAAAGTGATACGAAGAAAGATATTTAATATCTTCTTCCGTGTTGTTTTATAATATTTTATTCGCCAGTTTAACAAAATTATTTTCTAAACTCAATATATATAATTTAGCATTTACAACTGTCAGTTCAATTTTTTCTTGTCCTGATAAATTAGGATTACCTTCTAAACTTATTTTACGCTTTTCTAATATTTCTTTTTTCTCTACTTCTTTTGTATAATCTTCCAAATAAAACTCGAGCTCTTCTTTATAATCTGCAATGTTACCTTTAATATCTTCATCTATTTCTCTAATATCTTCAATCGTTGCAGATATTTTTACCTTATTAAGTTTAATATTTTTTTCCAATAACTTAATTACAGTTCTATCGTTACTTTCGTTATAATCTAATATATCACCCACTTTTTCTATTTCATCCGTAATACTACTATATTGTATCATTTGAAATTTATCACCACTTAGTTGTGTCATTTTTATCAAAAAAACTGGATTTTTTATTATAAATGAGTATTCAATAGCCGCTTCTCGAGTAATTTTTTTAAAATCAACATCACTAACAGAAATACCTAAAATATTTTCATAATAATAATTGTTATCTTGTAGAAGCTTTAATTCGCCCTCTATTGTTTTTTTTGCTTGTTCATTAACTGTTGACATAATATATACCTTTTCACTTATTATAAATGAATTATATAATTATTAGAATTAAGAAAAGTTTTTGTATGGTGTTTCAGTCAAAGAATAATTGTTATAACGCAAATCTTCTGTTACTTCTTTTAAAATCCATATCGGTAATTCAATTTTTTCTTCAACAGAACCAAGTTCTATTTCTGCTATAACCAACCCAACATTTTCACCATTAAAGAAATCTATTTCCCAATATCTTGAATTATGTGTAGGTAATATATATCTTGTTTTATCAATTAGAATTTGACCAGCACACATTGTTTCTATGATGCCGTTGGCTTCATCTTTTGGTATCTCATATTCAAATTCATGTCTAACCAAATTAGAACTGGTAGATGCTTTTAGAGTAAGATATGCTTCTTCGTTAGATATCCTAACCCTAACCACATTAGTTCCTTCCATTGGCAAATAAACTTGTTTAATTATTTTTTTTTCTAGGGTTGTTTTGTCCACTACTTCATTAAATTTTTTTAAATCTATTAAAAATTTTCTTTCTATCTCTTTAGGCATCTTATTTATTCCTTATTTTTTTTATTTCTTCTAAATTTATATGAAAAAATATTGTATCGGCTAATACTTCATCCGATATAACATAACTAGAAGTTTTTAAATTCTCAATATTTGTAAATATATATTTATATACATTATCGTAATTTTTTAATATTCCATTCTGCCAATCATCTACCATTAGTTCGTAAACTTTATTTTTATAATCTAATTCAAATTTTATTCGGTCGAATAAATGTTCATCAATCTCAGGGTTATATAACCCTTTTAAACATTCGTTGAATTTATGTGCGTCTTGTAATATATCTTTGTATTGAACCTTATATTTTTCTTTCAACCTGTCAAACTCAAAGTCTCTAATTAAAATATTTTTAATTTCTGTTTCATTTATTGATTTAGATATCGCATATTTATGAGTAGCGGAAGCATAATCTAAATCAACAAAAAAATTATTATTTGAAATAATAGAGCTGTAAGTAAACCAATAAGGGAGATTTTTATAATATTTAAATGATACATATTTCTCATTAGTCATATTAAATCCTTTATTTTAGATTTATTATTTTAACATATATTTGCTGAATATTTTATTAATGATAGATATATAGTAGTTAAAGAAGAAATATAGGTGTTACATAACACCTATATTATTTAAAATTTAAGTGTTACACCTGTATAAACACCGTCATCGGTTAATTTTAATAAAATAGGAATACCTATTTTTGTTGATACCCAACCAGATAAAACGCCTATCGCAAAACCCGCCGCTACATCTGTCTTATAATGTGCATTAGCATTGTAACGCCCTATCATTTGATGTATAGGTAAAGCCCATAATAAATGTATCATAGGATAATCGTCTTGATATTCCAAAATAAAAGGAGTTACCATAGAAGCAACCGACGCTACGTGACCAGAAGGAAAACTTTTATTTCCAAATTCAAACCAAGTGTCCCCACCACCATATTCACCTTGTGCTCTAGGACGAACTCTTCCAAATGCCATTTTAAGTGTACTCGTTGCCACAGTTGATATCAAAAGTGCGTCTATACTTTGAAATACTGTTTTACCAAATCTTGTTTGGTTTCCCGTTACTAGTGCTGTTGCAGCTAATAATGTTATTGACGCTTTAGGAACAAAATAATGTTTTCCCCAACTATTATCGTTTTTTATTTCGTTAGCAACATTCCATTCTGCTTGAAGCATACCCGGAATTATTACCAACAGTATAAGTAGAATTTTTTTCATATGTCTTTCCTGATTTTTTCCTACGAGATTATAAAAGTATTTATATTAGTTTTGTTCGAAATCGAGTTTTTATGATATAATTCGTCAATAATGTAACTAATAAGGAATAAAATAGTAATGAAAAAATCATATTTTAAAAAAGTAAAAGAAGGCACAGAAGTATTTGGACTAATATTTGGTCATGGAATTATCACAAGAGTATATGAAGATTCTTTTTATACATTCGAAGTAGAATATGATAATGGATATGTTGTTCCATATACTCCTGAAGGAGTACCAGCATGGAGTAATATAGATATGCAAACGGTATATTATAAAGATGATATTAATTTATTTGAATTTAATATTACACTAATAGTAGACGAAGTTTTGACACCTAAAAAGATAATTAAACTTAGAGTTAAAGAAAAATTAGAAGTAAAATGTCCGTCAGGTATATGGGGGGATTATAATAATTGTCCAGGATATGTTACAGAACAATATTTAGAAGAAGGTAAATTCTATTTATTTAGAAGAAAAGTCAAAAAAGAATTAAATTAAATTTTATCTTCGTATATAATATTTAATTTAATTCCAGTATCTTTTATTATCAACTTAGATAATAAAAATTGCTCTTTTTTATATTGCCTATATTTGTTAGAATTTAAAATTTTTTTTCTGACAAGTATGCCACCATATATTTCAGGTGTGAATAAATTATCCATCTTGAGACACCATTGATTAATTTTATCTTCAATTATTACAGATAACCCTATTTCTTCTGCCTCAATCATAATACCATTATTTTTACCGCCGGAATTATCCCACAAACAACTAGAACTATAATCAAACATAAATTTAATTTCTTTTATTCCTATATCACGCATTTATCTATTTCCTTCATAATATAATTTATATACATTATAAAGAAGAATAGTAAAACAAAATCTATTTTTCTTTATACAATAATAAGATAGCGATACACTACCTTATTATTTTTTAACCTTATTGTTTTTAACAATATTCTTTTGAGCTTTCATTAGTTGTTGAATACCCATAATCGCAGCACCTTCTTCAAAACCACTATCATTTCCAGCACCAGACTTATTTATATAAACTTGCGGAACAGCTTTCGCTACATCTGGATTTTCTTTCAAAAAGTTTATAGTTTCTTTCCACATTTGTAATTCAAATGTTTTTTCTGCACCAAGAACATCTTTTTGTGCTTTTTGACCTTTCGCTACTTGAATTAGTGCAAACTTCTTACCTTTTGCTACTTCTTCTGTATAAAGTCTTATACCTTCACCTTCTATTTGTTTAGCTTGTTTTTCATATTCAGCTTTTTGTTTCTTAATTTTAGCCTTAACCAAAGTTGATTGTTGGTCTGCTGTTGCTTTCGTTTCATTTGTTTTAATTAGTTGCTTATAAGTTTTATCTTGTTGAACATAAGCCGCTTCCATTTTTTTAGATAATTCTTCTACTTTTTGTGGAGTAAGAACAGCAGGTGGAATATCTATATTTCCAAAAAAGAATTCTTTTAGTGGAACTCCAGCTTGTTTTGCTTTTAATTTTAAAAGTGATTTACATTCTGTTTCTATTTGAACACGTTTATCAACAAAATCTACCGCATTATATTTTATACCAACATTTCTTAATATAGAACGAACAGCCGGTGTTATTGTTTTATCTTCGACTTTTGCTAACCCACCAATACCACCTACAATTCTACTCGCATGCTTAGGGTCTGGTTGAATTTGAAGTCTTGCTTCTATATAAACTGTATATTTATCTTTTGTTTTTACCGCAATAGCAGAATCTGCAGCATTATCTGGAACTTTTTCAAAAGCATGTTTTACTATTTTATATCCTATTTCGCCATTTTTAGCGACAAATAAATCATTTTCACGTGGCTTAAACCCACCCTTATATAACCATATTTGAACCTTCATATCTAGATTTTTTACTTCATAAGCTTCCGGATTTAAATAATAAGAACCAGTAGTTAAAGTGTCTTTCCATATACCTATATAACCTTTATCAACTAAAGGAACAGATATATTAGAATTATCAGTTGTTCTTTCTATTTTTTTATAAATTTTACCAACTTTACTATTCACAACACCAACAAAACCACTAGGTATTACTGTCGCACTTTTAACTTGATAATCCCATAAATATGTATTTATGGCGTATTTACCAGGGCTAAGAACATTAACCTGTGGACCTTTTTTACCACCATGTTTTAAGAAAAATTCTGCGTCAAGCATACGAGTTTCATATTCTGCGCGTGTATATTTTTTCTTATCTTCTTCGGAAGCATTATCATACCAATCTGGTGCATAATATTCATTTTGGTCTTGACTTAAAGGTAATCCATCTTTGGCTGTTAATATAAGTAATTCGCCTTTTTGAATAGAAATAATATCTTTATAAGATACACTATAGATAAAGTTAACAAATGGTATTATAGAAATACCTTCACGCTTCAGCCAACCTTGAGGACCCATTTCACCATCTGTCGCAACAATTTGACCATTTGTTAGTTGCGGCCCCAATATTCTTTTGTTAAATTGTGCATACATATTAGAAGGTGTCATAATAATAAAGTTAGACGCCAACATTAAAGAAAATGCAAAAAAGGCTATTGTGTAACCTGTGTATTTTGGGATTGCCGGACTAATGATACCTCCACTTACAGAACGACCCTCTTGAAGTCTCTCTTCTTGTTTATCTTTTTCTTTTTGTAATTTATTGGAAATACTTCTACCAATAAAAAAAGCTCCGGCTGATAAAATCAGCAATAATATTGTAAATAACATTTTTTTCCTTTGAATGAATTTACAATGAGTATTACTTATTGTAACTTAAAATAATATTAAAGAAGACCTTCTAATTTAAGTAAATGTTCAACATTTGGTTCATAACCAGTAAATTCCTTAAATTCTTTTACCATATCTATTGTGCCACCAGTTTCAAGAAAAATTTCTTTATATCGCTTCATTTCTTTTTGAACATCTTCACTTTCTAACACATACACATATGCACTTGCACTTAATATCTCTGCCCATTTATAACTATAATAACCAGCAGCATAACCACCTGCAAATATATGTGAAAAAGTATAAATCATCTCTTTTTGATAATTCATCCCTATTTTTCCGAAAGAATTTTCTATTACTTTATCTATTACTTCAAACAGACCATCTTCTTTATTTGTATGTAATTTTAAATCTATTAAAGCATAAGCGGTTTGAACAAGTAATGAAAAACCACTTAAAAAGTTTTTAGAATTTATCATTTTATCTATCACAGTATCTTCTAATTTTTTACCTGTTTTATAATGCTTACTCATTCCTTTTATATTGTCTTTTTCAAAAGCAAATAATTCAAAAAACTGTGAAGGGAATTCCACTACGTCCCATAATACGTTAGTTCCACCTATTCCACCTGTTTCAACTTTACTAAATAAATGATGCATAGCATGCCCCATTTCATGAAAGAGTGTTATAACGTCACTATGCGCCAACAAAGAGAAACCATCTTCATTAGGTTCTTTATAGTTACACACTACCATACCAGTAGGTTTAACTATATTACCTTCTTCATTTCTATGATAACTTTCTAATCCAGAAGCCCAAGCACCCTGAGACTTATTTTCTCTTTCAAATAAATCAAAATATATATGACCTATTACTTTATCTTCATAACTAAATTCATATAACCGAACACGCTCATTCCATTTATCAAAAGTTTCTATTTCTAACACAGATACATCAAAATATTCTTTGACCTTATTAAATAATTCATTTAATACATTTTCTATTTCAAAAAATTGTTTAATATAATTAGAATCTAAATCATATTTTTCTTTCTTATATAAATATGAATAATGAGCAATATCACTTCTCTTTAATTCTAATATAGAAGAATCTTGCGTTTTTGCGTATTCTAATAATTCATTTAAATCTTTTTTCGTTGGCTCAATAGATTTTTCTAATAACTCCTCTAATAAATCAAAAACTATTTGAGGATTTTTTGCATCACGCTCTTCAAAAATAAAATCTGCGTATGTTTCGAAATCTAATATATCAACCGTTTCATTTCTTTTTAATAAAATATCTTTAATTAAATCCTCATTTTCTGGATTTCTTGTGTTTAATATTTCAGATATTTTTGCGCGCTCTTCTCTATTTGTTGAAAGTTTTATATAATCATAAGCCTCATTTAGATTAGTAATTGTATATTTACCTTTTTTTAGTAAAGATTTTTTATCTTCTACGTTATATAAAGATAAATCTTCTTCTAACACATCATAAGAAAAATCCTTGAAAAACTTTTGCGTATTTTGCGAAAAGTTACGAGATAATTTAGATAATTCTAAACTCAGGCCTGATAATTCCTCTTTCTTTTCATTATTTAACATTATTCCTTCACGTTCTTTTTCTTGTATGGATAACGTTATATATTTCTTTTGTGATTCAGTTAAATCACTTTTATGAACTTCTTTTAAGGCATTGAAGAAATCCATATTCTGCTCTTTTTCTAATGAATATTTGTTAAATATTTCCATCAATTCTTGAATTACTTCACTAATCTCATCAGTATTTCTTAAATTACTAAGATTAAATAACCAACGCACTTCTTTACTAAATTCTTCATTTTCTATAAAATCTTTAATTATATAATTTTTGAATGTTTTGTTTTTTATTTTTAATAATCCTAATTCAAATTCACGCGTTTTTTCTATTAACTTCTTTCCTCTTTGAACTATTGTTTCTATTTCTGGCTCTTTATATTTTATAAGTGACATTTTATTCCTTTGGTTTATTTATTAGACATAATAGAATTTTAAATATTAAAATAATCTTAAGAAAAACTACTTACTTATTATCATTAAGAGTATTTATGCAATATTTTGATATTATCTTTAATATATAAATAGAATTATTACAAAAAAGGGACAATATGACTAAAATTAAAATGCTAACAAATATTCAAATGGAATCTAGTGATAGAGGTATATATACAATAGTTAAAAAAGGTGATATCGCAGAAATTACGAAAAATGATACAAAAAAGACAAAATATTCTTTTTATTGTAAATCAGAAAATGGTGAATTCTTTACAGCAAACGAAGAAGAATTTAAAAGGATTGAAAATGCAAATTGATAGTAGTGTTTTTATTTATGATAAAAAAAGAACAAATGAAGAACTTAAGAAAGAATATTTATTAAGTGATTTTAATGAAACTCATTTTATCAATAACAATAAAATTTTAATGAAAGACATACTATCTTATGATAATATTTTTATCAATGGAACAATAAATTGTTTTTATACATTTAAATTAGAAGAATATCGAGTAATGGGAATTTCGGATTTAGAAAACTCCACATATAAAGAAAAGGAACTAAAAATAACATTTAACAAAATGATTATAAAAAAATTAGAGTTCTTAATAAACAAAGAAATATATACATTAGAGATTAGTTAAATTTATATCAATATTTATTTTAACATTGATATTATCCGAAATATAAGAATGTATTTTAAGTAAATCAATCTCTTTGTTTGTAACCAATTCTAGATTATATTCATCTTTCAAATTATTATAAATAATTGATAATGATAATATGTCATCCTGGTATTTCGTTATAACATATTTATAACATGTTTCTATATCTTTACCACATATATTTTGATATTTTAATTCTTTGAAAAAAGACTTACTGATTTCATGCGAATCATCTTCTTGGCAATATATATAATTTATATTATCAATGCAATATGAATTACCGCGTATATTAAGTAATTGTGATATATCAAAAAATCTTTGTGATACTTTTATATCATCATTATCCTTTGTATAAAAATATGACTGGTCATATACCTGCTCTAAATTGTATTTATCCAATCTATATCTAATCACACTTTGAACAGAAGTTGCTTCATATAATATTTTTTCTAACCTATCTTCTTCTAATATATTTAATTTAATTTTTATTTTATGCATGTTAAAACATTAGCAAATTAAAGATTAAAAACAACTTAATATATAAATATTTAATCTGTTATTTTAGTTATTTCTTTTTTATCTTGAAAACCGGAAGGAGTAATTTCTATTCCATATTTTTGGCTTATTTTTTGTAATAGTATAAAAGCTGGAACACCTCCAGGTAAGGCTAATACTCCACCAGATACTACTATTTTTAACATATCAGTTGCTTGCTCTTCCACAAACAATCTTTCTTCTTTTGTTAATTTTTTATTTTTTATTAATAAAGAGAACATTTCTTTTGTTTCATTTAATTCTATTTTTGAACCACTTTTTAATGTTTTCATTGTTTTAAATACTGCGTTTGTTTTAGTTGATATATATTTCCTTAAATCTATCATTGTATATCCAATAATTCTATAATAATATCATTATTTTCTCTAATTATTTCTATAAAACTTTCTTTTTCTTCTATATTTAATAAAAAACTTTGTAACATTAGTAATTTATATTCCTCATCTTTTGCCAACGGATTTGAGTGCAATTTATGCTCGTATAATATTGTATTATATAAATATAACTCTAAATTATCCATAATGTACCTTTTTGTATACATTATAAATCAAAGTATTAAAAAATTATTAAAGTAAAATTTCTATCATTTGATTTATTTCTACTTCTTCCAATTCTATAATTGCCGCTATTTCATTATCTTCGTTTCTTATTATATAAGTATATTCACTTTCCATCATTTTAACATCTTTGTTACCATGTTTTCTTAATATGCTTATAGCTAATTCCTTAGTGTCGAATATACCTAATATTATATGTTGTTCATTATCCCCACTAATATCTTTAATTATCCGTTTTCTCAATATAAACATGTTTTTTATTCCTTTTATTTTATTCTAACATTATTTTACTAATTTTACTAGAATAGCAGTATATTTCAGCTTACTATAAGTTTATATATGGTAGAATAAAATAAAAAGATAACCAATATGAACACAGAGAAAATTATTACTAAAACAAACAATTTATTAAAAGAAAATAATGGAAAAATTATTTATCTTACATTAACAGGTTCACACCTATTTGGACTAAACAATCCAAACAGCGATATTGACATTAAAGGACTATATATGCCTTCTGTTAATGATACAAAAATTTATAAACCTGAATTTATTGACCTATCTACCAACAATTCGGATAGTAAAAATACAAAAGATGATTTCGATATTGACTTAATGAGTATTTATAAATTTTTTAATTTATTAAAGGTTGGCGATACAAACGCCTACGATATGTTATTTTCTATGTTTTCTACGCACAATATACTATTTGAAGACGAAAAGATTATTTCAATTTTAAGAAATAATTATAAAGACTTAATATCTAGTAATAGTAAATCTTTCTTATCTTACGTTGTTGCACAAACAAAAAAATATGGAGTAAAAGGCGAAAGATATAAATCTTTAAAATTCGTTTACGACAAACTATTGAAATTTATGAAAGATAATAATGTAAATAAAAAAAATAACAATATAAGTTCTTTTTTTCCATATATCTTAAAACATAATCTTAAATATGTTTCAGAAATCGATAGAAGTGCCATACAACGTCGTTCTGGTGGGGGATTTTATTTAAATATTTTAAATAAACAATATGGTGATACTATAACTTTTGAATACTTTTTATTAAAACTAAAAAGTAGATTAAATAGTTACGGAGACAGAAGTATACAAGCGTCTGAAGGAATCGACTATAAATCATTAAGTCACGCATATAGAATTATATTACAATTCGAAGAACTTATCGATACACATTTTATACATTTTCCTCTGACTTATAGAAATACATTATTGAAAATAAAAAATGAAGATTTATCTGATTTTAAGAATAGCTACGATAATATCCTTAGAGAACTAGATAATAAAGTTATCGAGATAGAAGAAAAAATTATCGATATTGGTCTTTATGACAATATCAACGAATGCGTATTAAATAAATTAATTATTAAAATATTTGCTGTTTCTTAGACAGACAATTATAATAAAGGACAAAAATGAATTTAAATTATAATAATGGGATTACAGACGAAGGTAATATAGACTTTTCAATGATAGAAGATGATTTAAAAAATTATTTAGATATTGTTAAAAATGAAATAACTATGGAAGTTATATTTGAAAACTTTGCTATTGAACGTGAAGAAATACAAGACGCATTATTAGAAAGATTCGGGGATTTTCACAAATTAGAATTATGGAAACAAGAACAATATTCCGGCATTTATTCTTTATTGAATATCATAAATTTGATAAAGAATGGTCTAATGAAAGATACTGAAATTAGTAATTCAATAGATTTTTTAATTGGGAACTTTAATTCTTGTAATATTATTTATAAACCATTTCTTCCGGAGGCTATACAACATGGGTAAAATTTATATAGTATTACAAGGACATACACCAGGCATTTATAATAATTGGAATGATTGTAAAGCAGAGGTAGACGGTTTTAAAAATGCCTCTTATAAATCCTTTAAAAATGAAGCTGCAATAAAAAAAGATACAAATAAATCTTTTTCAGATTTTTATTTTAAAGATAATAAAACTGAAAACACAAGTACCGCAGAAACAACAAACATCAATACAAATGAATTAAACGAAAATAGTATTTATGTGGATGGTGCATGTTCAGGCAACCCTGGAAAAGGTGAATATCAAATAGTATATTATGATAAAAAAGTTATTTTCAGAAGTAATATATATAATTATACCACTAATAATTTGATGGAATTTTTTGCATTAGTAGATGCATTAGAATTTAATCTTAAAAATGATAATAAATATTTTATATATTCTGATTCTGTAACTGCCATGGCTTGGGTTAGAAATAAGAAATGTAATAGTAAAGTTAAAGTGAATAATAATCAAGATAGTATTGATAAAATTAAAGAATGTGAGTTTAAATTAAAAAATAATTTAGATTTAGATTTTGGAAAAGTTTTAAAATGGGACACCCGTAAATTAGGTGAAATACCAGCTGATTTTGGCAGAAAATAACACGTAAAAGTGTTATTTTGTTTTACATTTACATTCGTAAAAATTAGTATCTCTGAAAATTTCTAAAAATCTATCTTGATATTGATGCTCAATTATTATATCTTCATTTAATTTGATAAAAAAACTTTCTTTTTTATCATCATAAACAGCTTCGAAAATTTCATTTGAGTTTTTTAATATTATTTTTTTGTCGTTTTCTGATATTTCCATGATAATATCTTTACATTTTATCGCATTTAATATCATTATTGTTTCTTTCCATACGTTTATTTGCATTTGCATTTCCTTTTAATATTTATTAATAATATATACCGTTAGGCATATACTAATACTTCCTCTTCTACATCTTGAATAATATAATATTCACCGTCTATCTCTTTTAAACCTAGTTCAGCTATCTTATAAGTATCTATAACCTCTTTACTTATAGTATCTGTCGATAATATTTTTTCCACTTCAACAAGGTCTTGTTTTACCCATTCATCATGTTCATTTAAATAATATCCTTCTTCTTCATTACGCTTATAATCTATAACTTGTTTTATTTGCTCTATTTCTTCTATATCTAATATAGTTTCTTCACGGTAGTTAGTAAAATTAACCATCTCTTCTACTTCGATTATTTCTTCAACCATTTCTTTTATTTCAAAATTTTCTTGTTCTATATATTTTTCGGTTTTCATTATAGGTGAAGATTGTTCTTCATTGTATTTAAAATCCTTAAATTCTATTTCTTTATAAACAGCTTCTATATCTGATATTATATACGGTGTTTCTACTCGCAATATATCTTTTTCAACAGTTGTGAAAGTTTCTTCATGCTCTTTATTTTTATACCATACACCTTCGTGTTCATAAAAACCTTCTTTTATATTTGACTCAAAATCTATTACATCTTCTGTGTAAGATACGGTTTTTTCTCTTTCTACTGGTTCAATTATATAATCAGTATCCAAGGCCGTGATTATTTTTATTTTGTTTATTTCATACATATGTATATTAAAATCTGTAATTTGAACCTGCTCTTCTATTTCTTTTAAATACGGCGTAGTTGGTACTTCTATTACCTGTGTTATTTTTTCCAAAATAGTTTCAAATTCTGGCTTTTCATATACACTTAAAGTAGGAATAGATACTTCTATTAAATTTTCTTTTTTATAATAAATAGAATACTCTTCCAGCATATCTGCATACCAAATATTATCAATCATATAAATATTATTAGATTTATTTTTTTCTTCATCTATAACCCAAGTAGTTATTTGGCTTTTTACCTCAACCTCTTTTTCAACTTTTGTTAATACCTTATTTATTCTAGTCTTTTTAACCGTTTCTTCATATGGAACACTTACTTTCTTTTCTATTTTCTCTATTCTTTCTACTAATGGTTTTTCTTTATACATTAAAGTAGGGTTATCTATTCTTTCATTCTTTTCATTTTTAAAATGAAAAGGCATTTTAATATTCATAGTAGATACTACCTCTATACTATGAACTAATATATTATTCATATATTCTGGAACAGTTATCCAAAAATCTTTAATAATCTCTCCACTTTTAGAAGATAATTTTATTTTGATAAAATCTTCTATTTCATAAATTTCTTTTTCAATAGAAGAATTTTTACTATTCTGATTAACTAACGCGAATATCATATTATTAATGGATTCTATATTTATTAAATCAGTCTTTTTAATATTTAAAGTCAAAGAATCTGTGTAACCTTTTTTTATTTTTATTTTTAATATATCAACCGCGTTTTCAGTTCCGTTTAATAACAGGTATTTATCATTAAACAATTCTAAATCACCCGTATTAGATATCTCTATTTTTACTTTTTCTGTTTTATAAGTTAGAATTTTTCCCTCTTGATTTTCATCTTCTGATTGAAAATGACCCATTAGTTTATTTATTATAGTTTTATCTTCTTTTACTTTTATTTTATTTAAAGAACCCCAATCTAAAAAAGATGTTTCTATGTTGCCGCCTATAATAACAACATCTTCTATCTTATTTGCGTTATCAAATTTAAATAATCCAGCTTCCTGCATTCTTGCAAAATCTATCTCTTGTTTATCGTCTATTGGTTTTTTTACAATTTTTAATTGAATTTTATCAACATCTTTATATTTTATTTCTATATCTTCATATTCTTCTTCAATTTCTATTTCTTTTTCTTCTTCTATTGTTTTTAACTCTATTATTTCTTTTGTTACTTTTTTATAAAAAGGAAAAGATAATTTAGTTGTCATCAATTCTATTATTTCTTCTTCGTTTGTATGTTCAATATAAAAGCATTTGTTATCTTTCATAATTAAATTATTATCTTTTATAGATTGCATATTTAAAACTTTTTTAAATCCACCTAGAGTTTTTAATACTTGGTTTTCCATATCTATTTCTATTGTCTTTTTTATATACCATTTATTATCATCTTTTTGATATATACCTTTTTCTATATTTTTATTTTTGTCGATTACATAATTGATAACAGGCACTGTTTTAGTTGTTGCAATATCTTCCACACTTATTGTAGGCTTAACCGTCTCTATATATTTTTCACTCAATATAGGAGTATATTCTTCCTGTATTATATTTTCTTTACGCTCTTTTAAAACAGTTTTTCTTAAAGGGGATACTTCTTCTGGTGTTTTAACAATACGAGTCTTTTCTATTTCTTTTTCTATATCTTTATAAAAAATACCATTTACTTCTTTTAGATTTTCTTCTTTGATTTTTAATAAATCAAGTTCTTTTTTTTCAGAACTTTCTTTTATCTTTACACTTTTCGTGTTTACAAATTTTTCTTTTATTTTTTTTACCCAATCTTCTTTGTCATTTAAATAAATATTTTCTTGAATGTTAGCTTCAACATCTATTATTTCTCTTTCTTTTTCTATGTCACGAACTTCTATTTTTGTTATTTCTTTTTCAATTGTTTTTTTCACTAGCATTTTTTTTGTATCTTGGAATGGCTTTTTTAAAACCTTAGAAGTCTCTACTACATCCGTGAATTTTTCTGATTTCGTAAAAGGTTCTACACGAACTTCTTTAATTATTTTCTCTATTTTAGTAGTATTATTAGTAGACAAAACTTCCTTCATAGGTGTAGGAACTTTTATATAATCTTTAAAGATTCTTAGTTCTTTTTTATATTTTTTAGCATTCATTATCGTATCCCTTTTAATATTTAAGTTTCATATTATAGTATGTTTTTTTGTAAATTAAAAATTTCTTTTTCTTTTTCTTAGTTTACAAAATATTTTCGTAACATATTAAGTTTTTTTAAATGCAATATTAAAGCAATAAATAATCATAATATATAAATTGTTATTTTTAATAATTCATTTTTTTCCTTTTATAATATTTATTATTAAACATAAGGAATATATATGAAAAATCATGACTTTTCATCTTCTACTTTACAAGAATTAACAGATGAGCAAATAATTACAATATATAAAGAATTTTTAGAATACGAAAAAACAGGACAGCTAATAAATAGTCTATTTAAAGATACCGTTATGCATTTGTCGAACACTTCTTTTAATAGAGGTCAAAACTCTATCAACATAGAAATAAATCGTGTTGAATTATTTATTTCTATTAAATTAGCTAGAAAATATATTACAGAACATCATTTATAGAAATATTTTAAGAAGTATTTAAGAACATTTTTATTAAAATCATTTAAATAATTTTAAAACAAGGAATTTTAATGACTTACGTAGGAAATGATAAATATGAAATTTATCACAATAATGAGATAATTATTATCTCGATAGAAGAGGCAAAAGAAATATTATTAAGTATGGTTCAACATGAAAATAGAAGTTCTTTTTCAAATTATACAGGTATTAAAAACTTTTATGTTGAAGATTTAGCTAAACATAGCAAAATAACAAAAGAATACCCTTTAGAAAACATAAGTGATGCAAATAAAGATATGATAGATACTTTTTTAGAAGAAGCTACGTATCTTCAAGAAGCGGATTTAGATGATAAATATATCCTTATTGAACGATAATAAAAACATTTATATAGTCTCAAGTATTATTTTATATATATTTGTAATTTCTATACTTCTATTTATAAAAGAAATAGAAATTTTAAATATAATAGTATCTATATCCTTTTCTATTGTAACAGGCGGTTTATTTAGTTATTTTCTGATTATCTTCTTAAACAGCAAAGGGCAACTTTATAAAATTCTAGATGTCAAAGAATTCACTATGAATTCTACATATATTAATATGTTTAATTTTTACAAACATAGATATAAATATAAAATACAAATAAAAGAAAAAAAAATTTGGACAAATTCAGATTATTTAAAAAAACAAGAAATAGGTGAAGATATATTTATATACAACAATAATATAAATAAAAACATTAGCGATAATGTCTTAGTCCCCATGGTAGGAACTTTTCTATTATTTATCTCTTTTAGTATTTTACCTTTTTTAAGCAGTCATTAAGTTATTTTTGTATATAATTACATATACAAAGGACTTACGAATGCAAAATTTACAAACTGACCCATATGACACAACCTATTTATTCCTCGGAATATCAGAAGATACGAGCGATAATAACACTTATATGGAAGAAAAAGACCCATATTCTTGTGAAATGTCATTTTTAGTTTCAGACACAAAAGAAGTTTAATTATGTTATACGAATTATTTATTTTTTCTATTACAATCACACCATTTATTATAACTGGTTGGCTATTAACTAAATACGTAGAAAAAACAGAACCACAGAATTTAAAAATTTAAGTTTAATTTAATATTTAATTTTATAAAATATCAAACAAAGGGTTTGATATGACAAAATATAATGCTACAAAAATAGGTCAAGAAATACAATATATTGGTGATACAATAGAAAATCTAGACCTTCACAACGGACATTGCTACTTCGTAGAAGAAATTTACAAAAACCATATACTTATAAAAACAAACGCTACTAATACAAAAATAAAAAATTCTTCTTATTATACTTTAAGAAAATTTTAAAATAATAATATTTAAAAATAATGATATAATCACACAACTAAAATAAGGTTAATATAATAATGCAGACTTTAAGTATGAAATATTCAGGTATAGAATCTCTCGATGAATTTATTTTAAAAAACAATGATATATTTAGACAAAAACAAGAAATGTTAATACAATGTTTTATAGGTATAGTTGATAAAAAATATATAATAGATTTACGAAACAATATCTTGTCTAAACTACCAAAAGCCATTATAGTTGGCAGCACAACAGATAGAGCTATAAAATCAGGAAAGATTCAAGATTTAAAAGAAAGCATTATATCTTTTTCTTTTTTTAAAAATACTTCAATAAAAACTTCTTTTTTATCAAATATTGAAAATAGTTTTTTATTAGGTGAAAATATCTCAAAAAATTTAGATTTATCAAATACGAAAGCAATTTTAACTTTTACAGATGGAGTTAATACTAACGGCGAAGAATATTTAAATGGATTAAATAAATATATAACTGATACGATTCCTATTTCTGGTGGTTTAGCCGGAAATAATAAAGGTCAAGAAACTCTTGTATTTGATAATCATCATATAACAGACAACGGTGCAGTAATAGTCGCTTTCAATAGTGATTCATTAATAGTTAATACATATAATTCATTAAACTGGGAACAAATTGGCAAAAAATTCACTATAACTAAATGTGATAAAAATAAGATTTACGAAATAAATAATATACCCGTTGCAAATATTTATAAAAAATATTTAGGAATAGATATTAAAAATAATAATATTCATCTGGCTATACAATTCCCATTAGTTAAAAAAATAAATGGCGCTAATATACCAAGAGTACTCGCAAATATAAAAGAAGACCACTATATCTATGCTGGTAATTTTGAAATAGGGGATGAAGTTACTTTTGGATACGGTAATGTACAAAAAATTATGATGGAAGCAGAAAAAATATTTAATGAAATTATTGAACAACCTACCGAAAGCATTTTTATTTATTCTTGTATTGCTCGAGAATATTTTCTAGGCAATAAAGTGGAAAAAGAATTAAATATTTTTAATTACATCACAGAAACAACTGGTTTTTTTACATTAGGTGAATTTTTTCATAATAATAAAGAAAGGCATTTTTTAAATCAGTCTATGACTATATTAACATTCAGCGAAACAGAAGAAAAACCAACTTTAGAATTTGATTTTAAAGGTTTCGAATGCATTAAAGAAAAGCCAGTAGATATCATTACACACTTAATAAATTCAACTGTTTCAGAGTTAGAAAAAGAAAAAATGGAGTTACAAATAAAAAAAGATAACTTTAAAAATTTATCTATAAAAGATGCATTAACCGGACTTTATAATAGAAGCTTTTTTCAGGACGAAATATATAATTCTTTAAAAAGAAGCAAAAGAAATGAACACCAAACAGCATTATTTTTTATTGATTTAGATGAGTTTAAAGATATTAATGATACACATGGTCATGAAGTAGGAGATTTTGTCTTAAAAGAAGTTAGCGCTAGATTACTAGACGAATTACGTGAAACAGATATACTTTGTCGATTAGGCGGGGATGAATTTACTATTATCATAGAAAACTTTAAAAACAAATTTGGTTTATCTGTATTAGGAAGAAATATATTAGATTGCCTAAAAAAGCCAATTAAATATAATAATAAAAACTTATATTTAAGTGGGAGTATTGGTATTAGTACTTATCCACAAGATACTGATAACATAAGTGAACTTATTAAATTTGCAGATATTGCAATGTACGAGGCTAAAAATCAAGGTAAAAATTTATATCAATTTTATGATAAAGATATGTCAAAAGATTATGTTAAAAAAATAGAAATAAAAAATGATTTAAACGAAAGTATTACAAATAAAGAGTTAGAAGTATTTTTTCAACCACAAATAAATACTAATATAAATAATACTATATCTGGAGTAGAAGCATTAGTTAGATGGAAAAAAAATGGTAAATTTATAAGCCCAGCAGATTTTATACCACTGGCAGAAGAAACAGATTTTATCATCACCCTCGATGAATTTGTTCTAGAAGAATCTATTAAAATGATTAAAAAATTAGAAAAAGAAAATGATATATATATACCAAGATTATCTGTCAATATGTCTAGTAAAGAATTAGAATACAAAGATTACTTTTCTAGTCTTACAAGAATTCTTAAAAAATATGATTTTCCTGGAAATAGATTAGAATTAGAATTAACTGAAAATATAATGGTTAAAAATCCAGAACTTACTATTAGTAGAATAAAAGATTTACAGTCATTAGGAGTAAAGATATCTATTGACGATTTTGGAACAGGATTTTCTTCTATTAGCTATTTAAAGCAACTGCCTATTAATAAAATAAAAATAGATAGGTCGTTTATTGTAGGAATTATAGAAGATGATAGAGACAAAATAATTGTAAAAACTATGGTTAATTTTGCTTTAGGTTTAGGTTTAGAGGTTATCGCAGAAGGTGCAGAAAATATTAAAGAGATTGATTTCTTAAAATCTGTTCAGTGCTTTGACATACAAGGTTATTTTTTCTCCAAACCATTACAATATGACGATTTTATTCATTTTTATAAAAATTTCAAAAAAACCTCTTAGTTTATTTTAACTATTATTATTTTCTTTCTTTTATAATAAAGGTAAAAGGAAGAAAATATGAAAAAAATATTATTTCTTATACCATTAACACTTTTATTTACTGGTTGTAATGGACTATATATCGTTCCAATACCTATCAATACGACATCTTATTCCACAACGTCTTATTATACACCTAGCAACGAATATTATTATGTCAATGGGGAATACATATTATTACCTATAAGACAGTATAAGTATAGATACAATAATGGAATAAGAATGGTATTTATAAATAATTTATATAGGCCAATTTATTCACATTCTTATTATACAAAACATAGAAAATATAAAAAAACAAGAAAAATTAATAATAGAAGGTATAATAAAAATTACTATCACGACACAAGAAAAAATAACAAAAGATATGACACAAGATATTAAATTGTTTATAAAATTAAGGTTCTGTTAAGTTAATATTTAATATTATAACTGTATTAAATAAAGGAATTTTAATGGGTCAAATAATCATAGATAAAGAATGCGGATGCTTTAAGAAAAGCGGAATGAAAAATAATATTGATTTTTCTGATAAAACAGAAGCACTTAAAATTGCAAGTGGAATGATTGAAGATATGAATGATACATGGTGTCAACGTCATATATTTAGTATTTCAGAAACGGATGATAATATCATTATCAATAGAAAAGATAGAGAAGTTTAATAATATATAAACCTCTCTTGCTAAATATATTTATTACTTAACTCAATCTGTTTATCTTTTAAAATCTTTAATATTATATCACAATAACAATACTTAGATAGACAATTACACCCCAAAAATACTTCACCATTAGTTTTACCTATCTTCCATATTTTGTTTAACTGTTCACGCTTATCAACATCTTTTAATTTTTCATATATATATATTTTATATTCTTCATAAACTCTTTTATATTCTTTTTCTGTTTTATTGTTCATGGAAAAAGGATTTTCTAGTGCACTTCCGTTTCCACAATATATATAATTAGGATTATTTATAATTTCCGGATTTAATTTTATATTAACAATATCTATATTAAAATTTATAACATTATTCTTAATGTTTAATTTTTCATATAATACCTTAAAACTATCACTAAATCTTATATTACTAGGAAACATACCTTCACAAGCAACATAAAACATTGTAAATATTTGCTCAGGCGTATAACCATTTAAGTTATAACCATTATTAGTATATGCTACAAAAAAAGTTTTATTTCTATTTTTATTTATATACACTAATAATTCTTTTATATTATCTATTATTTGATATTCCAAAACACTTTTAGAACCAGATATAGGATACATTATACCGGTAGATTTTTCAATATAACCAGCTTTTAAATTCTTAGTTACTAAACCATAAGAATTACCCTGAATACCTCTCCCTTTTCCATATATAGCACCATAATTATCTTTAGCTATTTTTGCAGCTCCAGCACCGTGTCTTCCTTCTGGGTTACTACCAAAAACAAAAATTTCGTCATTTGATAAATTACCTATTAGACCGTTGTAATATTTCATTATCGCACCTATTTTTTATTTAATTTATTATAATTTATTTTATTTTAGATAAAGCTTCTTTCATTCTTCTATATTCTGGTTCTGGAACAGAGACCATGTGCTTTTTTAAATCTAAATCATTATATACAAAATAAGTTTTAGTTGAAATATCTATATCCTCAGCATTTACCATATAATCCGATAGCTCTATTACTTCATCAAAATCTTGAGAATATTTTTCTTTTTCCAATTGAAATATATAACTTCCTAATGCCATTTGAACAACTACTTCTAGACTAGTTCCTATACTTTTAGCATAATCTTCTAATTGTGTAATCACTTCTATATCTAACTCTAAATCTATATTTTCAAATTTTATAGTCTTATCTTCATATTGTTTTTCATAATATTCTTTCTTAAATATCTCTTGTTCTTTTTTTCCCATCTTATACCCTTTATTTAAAATTGATAGTACCATTATTATCTTCCATAATAATACCATTGTTTTGTGATACACCAGCAGACCCATTATTATTTTCTATTTTTCTAAAACCATATTCTTTTATTTCTTTTTTCGAAATCTCAGATGGTGCAAAAGTTAATTTACACTCTGAATAACTATTTTTTGGAAAAGGAATACTTTCTTTTATACTTTTTAAATTTAATATTTTCTGAACGTATCTATCTACACCTAATGCTATACCAGCGTGTTCAGGAACACCATATTTAAATAATTTCGTAAACCATTCAAGTGAAGATTTATTTTCTTCATCAAATTCTAATAAATCAAATATTTCATTTTGTAATTCTTCACTATCAATACGTTCCGAACCACCACCTATTTCCGAACCATTTAAAACTAAATCGTAACTTTGTGTTTTTATTTCAAATTTAGATAATTTCCCTTTCTGATAATCTTCATAATCTTTCATATTAGGTTTTGTAAACGGATGATGCATAGCGCCTATACTGCCATCTTCTTTCTTTTCGAATAGCGGAAAATCTATTACCCATAAATATTTTCTACGGTCGGACAATAATTCCAAATCTTCTGCGAATTTTCTTCTTAAAGCGTCACCTATCTTATTTACTTTTTTAATATCTATATCAGCTATAAAATAAATAATCTTATTACCCCTTATATTGTATTCTTCTGTGTCTGTATATACAGTTTCTTTTTTAATATTTTCTATATCAGTAGCCGACATAAATTTAGACAAAGGAGAAATCAATTCATCTTCTTTATACATTAAATAACCCAAACCAGAAGCGCCATTAGATATAGCAAGTTTTTCAATATCCCTTCTTTGCTTTTTAGAATAAAGACGAGTTGGTATAGCTATCGACTTGATAACACCACCCTTGTTAATAATATCCTTAAAAACTTGAAATTCTGTATTTTTTAAGATGTTATTTAAATTATGAAACTCTAAATTATATCTTAAATCAGGTTTGTCACTACAGTATTTATTCATCACTTCTTTATAAGTTTTCGTTTCTATATCTTCTAATTCATTATTTAACACGTTAGATTCTATATCATATACTAATTGACTAGTTATATCCATAATATCAATTTGGTTTACCCAACTCATTTCTAAATCTAATTGCAAAAATTCTGGTTGTCTATCACTTCTTAATTCTTCATCACGAAAACATTTAGCGATTTGATAATATTTTTCAAATCCAGAAGTCATCAATAACTGTTTAAATAGTTGTGGTGATTGTGCTAAACCAAAAACATGTTTTTCTTTTTGCGATGATAAAGCTAAAAAGTCCTTTGCACCGCCAGGTGTTGCCCTAGTTAATAACGGTGTCTCTATATCCATAAAATCCTGACTAGAAAGAGTTATCCGCATAGATGCACTTATATCACTTTTTAACTTTAATATCTTGTGATATTTATCATTTCTTAAATGAATATTTCTATATTCTAATATTTTATTTTCATTTAATGTATTTGAATCAATAGGAAGTGGAAGTGCTTTACTTACTATTATAAATTCAGCTATTACTAACTCATATTTTCCACTTTTAATATTTTTGTTTATTCTATCATGAGAACGTAATATTATATCACCACATGCTTTTATCGTTGAACCAGGTTTTAGATTCTTAATCTCTTCAAAATCTGATAAACTATTGTTAAAAACTAGTTGCAATATATCTAATCCATTTTTCATATCAACGAATACTAATTCTCCATGGTCACGTATATTCTCTACAAATCCCGCTACTTTTATGGTTTTTGAAGTGTCAAATGGTATATTACCAATAGCTAATCTTTTTAAATCTTTACACATTTTTTTTCCTAATATATTTTTCTATATTATATAATACTACGTACAAGATTAAAGTAATCTTAAAATCTATATTAAATATGATATAATACTATGATTTTATTTATCACAGGACTATAATAATGAAAAAATTTTTGTTACTATTTTCTTTTTCTTTATTTCAAAATTCATACGCTATAGAATTAAATAAAGAAATGAAGAATATTTGCCTAAAAGGTGAAAATGGTGGAACAATAGAGGAAACTAATTGGAATAGTAGTTGCCTAAAAGAGGTTAAAAAGAAGAAAGTTCTTTTTTATATAGACCCAGATGAGAAAGATAAAAATGAATATTTCTCTGAATTATTAAAATATAAAAAAACACTGCAGACAGACGATATATTAACATTTGCAATTGTAAACACAAAAGCCACTTGGAAACCAACTATGATTATAAAAGAGGTTTTGAAAAATAAACAAAAAAAATATCCACACACTACCTATATTTTAGATAATAATAAGTTGCTGGTAGAAGAATGGAATTTACCAGACGATGAAGTTGCTTGTTTAATAATAGATGAAGTAGGAAAGGTTATATTTTATAAAACAGGTATTATGCAAGAACAAGACATTAAAACATTTTTCGATATCTTAAAAAAGTAATAGCAGTTAAAAGCTTTTCTTAAGTTTTGTTCGATATAATTCATAGGAAGACATTTTTAGAAGGAAGACATGAAGAATTTTTATTTTATTTTATTATTAAGCAGTTTTTTACATGCGAAAGAACATATTATTTTACCGCTAAGTAAAACTTTACCAGAAATTAAAACAATAGACGAATATGCAATAACAGTACCTGGCGGAAAAAACACTATATATGTATTTGTAGACCCTTTTTGTCATTATTCGCAAGACTTTGTTGAAGTAGCCACTGATAAAAATAATAAATTAAGAAAAACTTATACTTATAAAATTTTTCTTTTAAAATTAAATAAGTTTAAGTCTATGAAAACTATTCGTAAAATATTAGATTCAAAAGATAGACTTAAGGCATTAACTAATTTTATGATAAAACATAAAAACTTAGACACTAATTCAACTATATCTAATATAGAGGTTGATACCATTATTAGTGAAGTTCAAAAAGTAGGTAAAAAATTAGATATCTATAAGCGACCATATTTAATTATTGAATATGAAGGTTGGGAAGAAGACGAAGACGATTTTGGCGACTTCGATGATGATGAGGAAGAAGAATGAAATACGAAAGAATAGATTTAGAAAACGAGATAAAGTCTATATTTAAAAATTCAACTATAATTTTAATTTGTTTTTTTATTTTAAATATAATGTCTATTTCATATATTTATGTTAATAATAATAATATTTTTGAGTTAGATAGAAATGTTTGGGTTGAAAATACAGAACATATTTACAATTATAAACTTAGTATAAATAAAAATACAAATATAAAAGACATTGAATTATTAAATAAAGCATTATCGCAAGAGTATAAAATAAACAGTATTTTTAATATAGTAAAATGGAAGATGTTAGGCGATGAAACTTCTAACGCCATCAACCCTAGCTTTAAAGCAATAAATTATGACAATTTAGAAAAATATTCAAAATTAAATAAATATAAAAAATATATAGATAAAGATAATTTTTATTTCTATGTTATTGGGGACAAAGTATTAAACAAAAAAATTATTTCAAATATAATTAAAGAAGAAGAATTTAGTTTTCAAGAATATTCTTTTAGTAAAAACACTATTAAAGATTTAATATTAGAACTTTCGTTAGTGTATTTATCACTTTTTCTTTTTAGTTTAATTTTATTTAGAACAATTCACTCTGGCTTATTCATGGTATATATCTCGTTTAGTATAGTTGTATCGTCTATCTCATTAATACATATGTTTATGCCACACGAATTCATTGATTATAGAATTATTTATATTATAATCGTCACCTCTATTATAGACTTTTTATATTTTCAATATAGATGGGTGTTATTCTATTCTAAAAAACAAGATAGAAAATATTCTTTAAAATATTCAATTTTAAGTAATTTTAAACCGGCTTTTTGGACAACATTTATTATTTCTTTGAGTGTAATTATTTTATTATTTTTTAATTCTAATATTATAAAATTATTAAGTTTAAGCATAATAATATCTTCTTTTATTACTTTTATGTTTAACTTGTTATTATTTCCTTTATTGGCACAATTTTTTAAACCTAGACCATTAACTAGTTTTTTAACTATATCTAAGAAGATTAAATTTTATTTCTCAGATGAAAAATTAAATAGTTTATTAACAACAGTTATCGTAACTATAAGTACTTTAATGATTATTGGATTCATAAGTGTACTTGTCTTTAAAGGTCCAACTTCTTTTACAAATATTGATACTAATAATAAAAATATTATTATTAAATACAAAGAAAATATTAGTCCTTATAAAATATATAAAAAGTTTAATGATTTTGATAAATTTTTAAGTGTTTATTTCTATAACTCAGAAGTTAGTACTTATTCTATCGTAAATGAAATACATAAATTAAAAGCAGTTGATAATAATAAATATCAAAAAAAATCGCAAGAATTTTATAATTTAAATTATATAATTACTTCGAGTGAAGTAAATGATAAAATTTTTATCAATGGTGAATATGTAATGTTTATTTACAATCTAAATGAAAAAGATAAAATTGAATTATATAAGAATATATTACCAAATAGTAATTTTACTGCTATTGATTTGAATTCAAAAATCAATAAAGAAAAAATAAATACTGGTTTTTATTTAAGTATTTCTATCTTTATTTCATTATTGATTTTATCATTTTTTATAGCTTTCCTATTTAAAAACAAAAGGTTATTTTATTATACTTTTATAATAAATATATTACCTATCATTATATTTTCTAGTATTATTTATTTGCAAAAAATACCTATATCTTTCGAATTGATGATTATTATGACTATATCTTTCGTTTTAACAACAGATAGTGTAGTTCATTTTAATTTTAGATATTGGAAAAGTAGATATTTATATTCTTTTTCAAAAGATAAATCATTGAGAGAACTATTTTTATATTCAGTTTTACCAATGGTTATTTCTAGTTTGATTATTATATTTATATTTATTATTTTAGGATTTGTTCATTCAGAATTTCAAAATTATTCTTTTTATATTATAGAATTAATACTAATAAATATTTTTATAGATGCTATACTATATCCTATTTTATTAGTTAATGCTGATAGCGAAAAAACGCTAACTATAAAAGTAGATTGTAATAATTAATCTACTTTTATATATTTCTACCAGGTTACACCTATATTAAATATATAACGTTGGTCTTCTAGTAAATCTGTTTCAGGACCTATCTCTTCAGTATAAGCAGCAAAACCTACTTTTAAAGCTAATAATCTAGCTTCTACACCATATTTAATATTACCCTGATAAACACCTGTATTTAAACTTATATCAGCGATAGAACTATCATAAGCTTTAAGACTCAAATCTGCATTTATTCTTTTAGCTACAGAAGTATCTTCATCTGTAATAATAGTAGTTCCATCCACAGAATACATAGAATTATTATTAAACATATCATTGTAATCAATAGATAAAGTTAAATTATTTACATAACTATATTCTCCACTTAATAAAGGAGAAATAGATATACCTGTATTTACTGTTGTCGGAATTCTAGAATAATCAGTTGCTGAATTAGCTGAACCAATATTATTTATAGATAAACCTAATTTTATTTTAATTATATCATGTAATATTTTCTCATAATTCATACCTATATCAGAAGTCAAATATGTATTTTCTATTAAATAATTATCAGATATATATGTAGCCAAATCATCCTGATTATCTAATAATTCAGTAGGTGATAAGTTCATTCTATAAGACATAGATTTTAAAACTTTTATACCAAGACCAACCGAAAAATTACCATATTTATGGTCAATATCTATATATTTATCTAAATCAGTACCTATATTTAAATTGATACCAGTTATATTTCTATTAGACATTTCTATAAAACCATTAGTACCACCATTATGTGGTTGAATATTTGTATGTGTAGAACCTAAGAATCCAACTCCCCATGAAAATTTATCACTGTTTTTAAATATCCCAAAATAAGTGTCAGCATTGATATTGAAATTTTCGCCATTATAACTATCTATGACATTTAATATAGCGTCTGTTTCATTTGTGTCTAAAGCGTCCATCATATCACCTGTAAAATCTTGAATAGAAGAACTACCAGATATTGAAGTGTTTAAAATATTCACTTTAAATCCTTCGTCTTTACTAATATTATTAATATTAGCAGGATTAGAATAAATTATCGATTTTAAAGAGTTACTACTCGCTTGATTTGCATTTAACATCTCTATACTACTAGACATTTTATATAATTCAGAATTACTTCCCATTAATAAAGTTGTTGCTAATAAAGATAGAGATAATATTTTTATTGAATTTTTCATTTATTTTCCTTTATTGTTGGTTAAGATAATCTATGATATCTTGATTAGTTATTTTTTCGCCACCGTCACCTAAATCTGCTTTGAAATCGTCTATAGATTGAATAATATCAGGATTATCTGTCAATGTTCCAACTGTATCCAAGCCATTATTTATAGAATCAACTAATAAGTCAAGAGTTGATAACTCTGTTTCGCTGTTTGTTTTATCAACCGGACAAGCGTAGCAAGAATCACCCAATATATCACATTGATTAAAATTTTTGTCGCAATAATCTTTTGTTAAAATAACTGTATCAATATTTGTAACTGAATCTTTTTTTAACATATATTGGTAAGTATCTGTTCCTAAAACACCTATATTTAATGGTGTGTATTCTTTTGTATTTGCAAAAATAATAGATGGTAATTCATTGATACTTGAAATATCGCTATTAGTACAAATCCCGCTTAAAGAATATTCAAGTGAACACGCAGAAGCAGTCATATCATTAGGATTATCAGTACCCGCTATGAAAGAATCTAAATCATCTGTTAGATAATTAAAAGTTATTGCAGCTGTCAAAGTATCTGTTATACCACTATAAAAACATATATCTTTTTCAGCATATGATAAATTTAATGTTTCACAGTTTAAACTACCGTTTGCTAAATTAAAACTAGAAGTCGCTTTTTGTAAATATACCAAACTATTATCATTTCCGTCTTCGTTAATACTTTGAATAAATGAACCGAATGAATTATTACCTGGTTCTACCATAGTCGATAAAATATTATAAATATCCATACCAGCTTTACCTAAATACGCAAATCCGTAATTTGAGTTTTTAGAACTTTCATCTAACACACTTGAACAAGTATTATTTAACAAATCTAATGTAGTATCGTATTGTTTTTCGTCTAATGAAGATTGTACGTTAAATTTACATTCACTTTCTGACATCGAATCAGAATTACATCCTGTAAATAAAAGCGCTGTAGTCATCAACACTGAGCTTAATAAAATTTTTTTCAAATTTTCTCCTTTTTGTATACTTATTATAAAGAGGAAAGTGAAATAATTTTTTTAAATATAACTTTTAGCAAAAAAGACTAGCCACAAACCTTCGCCCTTCAGGGCGGAGTCCAGTGGCGGTCAATTTTAAGTCAGTATTCTTTGTAAACCAATAACATTTAAGAGTTTTTTAAGTATTTCTTA
>Ga0256827_10000011_pt1 | contig 102491 bp, 126 predicted proteins | sample CV84metaG_FD_185977 | JGI IMG/M metagenome (GOLD analysis project Ga0256827, IMG submission 185977) | Hydrothermal vent microbial communities from East Pacific Rise, Pacific Ocean - CV84 | ecosystem: Environmental > Aquatic > Marine > Hydrothermal vents | place: Pacific Ocean: East Pacific... | reverse complement strand
TTTTAGATTTTTTTTCCATAAAAACATATGAATATCTCCTAATGATTATCATTATCTGTATATAATACAGAGTTAGGATTAAAGATAAAATTTAAAATATAATCATCATCTTCATTTAATACATTTATTGCTACATCTGTTGATTGATGGTCAATTGAACCAAATGGATTCCAACTATTATTTATAGAACAAACACTTATTCGATCAGCATCACAAAAATCACACACAATTCTTTCTAATTTATCATATAATTCTTTTTTCTCTGTGCCTAAATTATGTAACAATGATAAATGTATATTGTCTTTTTTAACAAATTCAAAAAGATATGTTATTAAATATGACAGTTTTGTTTCTGCATCTGAATATGATTCGGTTTCCCATTCAAATTCACCAGGTTCAATATAAATAATTTTTTCTCCATCTTCTTCTGTTACATCTAAATGACATTTTAATACTTTATCATTTTCTGCCATAGCAACAGAAACAGAATGGGAACTAGATGAATTGGTTTCAAATACACCAATTCGTTTATTAATTTTTAACATATTATTTTTTCTCCTCTTCAAATAATTTTAAACTGTTAAAAAATTTAATAATACCATAATCAGATGATTCTCTTTCCGTATTTTTTGTACAAGAATTTTTTCCAAATTTTTGCTCTACTGCATCGTAATACATAGTAAAATCACCATCGTTTCCCATATAAAATTCTTTCCATGCATATTCATAAAAATAATTCTCTAATTGCAATTGTTTAATAGCGAGATTATCAAAAGAAATAATCCCATCCATTTGAAACAATTTCCATAAATTATTTTTTATATTATCTATTTTAGAAGAAAGAGAATGTTTATATATCTGCCCTCTTCCAAAATCTTTATATCCAAGAATAAGAATTTTTCCATATAAAGATAATGCATTTTCAATTTCATTTAAAGAATGTATTCCAAGAATAACATGACAAACAGTATTTTTATAATGTGGTGCTACTCTAAATGTTTCGTTTGAATATGAAATTCCTAAACCATAAATTAATTTATTAGATAATATTTTACTAATATGATTCATTTTTTTAAAATGGTCACTATTTATAGTTATATTACAAATCAAATGTCTTGATTTACACCATTCTAAAAATGGAAATAATTCTGGATGTTCTAAAGGATTTCCACCGCCTATTGCTAATTCGACACCTGCTGGTAAATCATTTAAAACTTCTATTGTTTTGTTCATGTCACAATGTTCGCCATCAATAGTAGAACTTTCATGGCAATAAGGACATTTCAAATCACATTTATTTGTAATTTTAACGTCGATTGATTCGGGAAAAAGAGGTCTCCATTTTTCTTCTTCGGTATATCTTATTTTTGTTCCATCATTCAATATAATTATGTGATAATTCCCATTTTGGTAACATTGAATAATATTTCCAATTGAATTTATTTTTGTTAGCATATATCCTCCTTTATTTTGTTTATAATTTGGTTTTTTTGGATAAATGACACATTTGTACGTATTGTTTTCCTAGGTATGAATGATACATTGAACTTTTAAGGGTTTCTAATCCTGCTTGATTCATTTTGGAGATGTGGTTTACTTTATTTTCATAATTCACTTCTAAGTCGTCGTGGTTTTCTAAGGTGAGCTGGTATATTTGTTATTTATTCAAAGCGAAAACTGCTTTCATAAGATTGTTATATACATTGATTCTTCTTTCTTTATCCAATAATTTATTAAAATTTATTGGGTCTAAAAGTATTTTTCTCATCAAACTATTGATCTGAATATAACATAAATATTGATCATATTCATATATCAATATTTCATATTTAGCATTGTTCATATCAAATCTTAAAACAGCTAAATTTTCCATTGGTGTATTATTACATTGTACGTCATATTCATCTTCAATTGTTAGATTAAAATTTTTATCTTTTTCTAACAATTTAATTAAATTATCTGATTTTGATTTTGGCATAACAAAATCAAAATCAGAATCTTCTGTATGAAGTCGAAATGCTCTTGATCCGATTGGAATGCAATTTAATTCAATATAGTCCATGATTTTTTGATTCATTATTGTAGCTCCTTTTTTCTTTTTATTTCTTTATCAATGAACAATAATTTCATAGTTCCTCTTTTTGAGAAATTATGCCATTTTATCCATGAAATATTTTTTTCCTCTTCTTTATCAAGAAGAGCTACTTGTTTTGAAGAAAAATCAATGAATTTGATTTTATATAATTTGTTTGTTTTATTATCTTCTGCTCTTAATCTATCTAATAAATCTAAAGTAGTTTGATGATATATAGTATCAGGTTTTCTTTTGCTCCCCATAATCATTCTCCTGTTTTGTTTCATTTTGTTCCATCATTGATGACAAAATAAATATCATTTGTCCTTCTGGTGCTAAAACTTCTTCGTTTTCACCATTTGGTGATTCATCTATTTTATTTTGTATAAATGTTTCTGCTTTTTCACCAAATATTTTTGCTAATTTTTTATATGTTCCCAATGTACTGGGATCACCAGTTGAAAGCATAATCATTTTACCACCTCAAAACTTGCTTCTTCATATGTAATCCAACCAACCCATTCATCATTTTCTTTTATTGATTTTAATAAATGGGCTTTTTCTCCACGAAATGTAGAATTGGTGGCATCAGGAATTTTTTCCATTATTTCACCATGTTCACGAACTCTATTTTTCGCTCTCTGTGATTTTGGAATTATTTTTATAAGCATGATAATATCCTTTCAAATATGTTAAATTTGATAAATGCATAACATGAGGCAATCATATATATAAACCAACATATGTCAATTGCTCTGGTATATCCTGTTCTGTTTTCCTTCCATTCTTTTAAAGTGAAATATCTTTTATACCACGGATGTTTTTTAGGAAGAATTGTTATTGTTGATACGTTCACTAATGACCATGTTATTGATGCTAACATATAATCAAATATATTAATTATCTTCCGGAAAAATTTCATGATATTTTCTCATAGATATGATAAACATATACAGATGAAATTTCTTTTTCATCATATAAATATTCAGCAGTAATCTTATGATCACCAATATAATCTCCCCATTTTGACCATCTCCAACCACCTTCTTCTGATTGTTCAGATGCTACAATTTCGCATATGATTATTACGAATTGTCTGTTTGGATCTTTTTCTAAATTAGGGCATTTCTCCAACAATTGTTCAATATTATCACACACCCCATATTCGTAAATACCATTTTCCAAATTATTAGGCCATGCATCATATCCTGATACATGAAAGTTGGTATGCCCTTGTTCGTAAATCCCTTTACGAATTTTTATTACGCCGGTTTTCTTTCCTGCTGTTTCAGCAAGGATGTTACCGATTTCAGTTGGATAATATATACGTGGTTCATCAATTAACATTCGTCATCTCCTTTTTATTTCTATTTTATTAATTTTTTCTTCGCCATTGTAATTACTCAGTGTGTAAATGAAATTTTCACTCCAACCTACACAAAGAATATCATTTGTTGTATCAATTTTATTCAATTGTTTAAATTTGAATATTTCGTCGTTATCCGAATTTGCTGCATCATTGATTAAAAATTTCCATCTATTTTTAATAATCTTTTGTTCTTTTTTAATATCTGACAGTGATGATTTATTCATACATTTTTGATAAAACATATTAATAAATCCACCATAGTATGTTTGACAAATTTCTTGTTCTCCTACTTCACAGCATATCTCATATGGAATAAGTATTTTAATCCAAGTTTTTGCATTAGATGAATTTATAACAGACATACATTCAGACCAGATTGGAGTGAATGCATTAACAGAATTAGAAACATCAAGCATATATTGTATGAATTCTAAAGAATTGTCCAGAGCATAAATATATTTGTGTTTAAAATCTGTGTGTAAATGGTTATTGAATTTATGAATTTTCCTCTTTATTGTCATTGTTTGAAGGTCTGCTAATTGATTCATTATTATTGAAATCGTAGGAAATGATGGATAGTCAAAAAGAATATTTTGAAATATTCTAGTTGCTAAAATAGAATTATCGTTATACAAATGTTTCAATTGACTACAGAAATTTGTTAGACCAGATCTACCTAGATTGTCATATAAAAATTCTCTCAACGAATCTTTGTCATACCTATATCTGATAAATGATCTATCATCTCCTTCATCATGATTATATTCTGCATATAAAAATGCAGACAACATATAAACAATAAATAACATTATAGATACTTGATCGTTATTACGAGGAACTAACCAATCTAGTTTATCATTTGATAATGTTTTGTACATTGATAAAAAAGTTTTGTTATCTGGAAATTTATTCATATAATCTCTGATAACATTATTATTCGCTTCTGGATATCTATCGACAAAATGATCCATATAATCGTTGATAATTGTTGAACAATACTCCTTTAAATTTATTTGTTTTAAATATTTAGGATCTTTGAACATATCCAAAAATGTTTTGTGTCTATTCACTGATCGATAATCTTTCATTTCATGATAAATTTTTTTATATTTTGCATCAAATTTAAAATATTTATCATATAAAAATGGAATTGCAATAACAGGATGGATTTTTTTATATATTTCATATGGTAAATGAAAACCAATCCTTTTCCGCTGAATTTTATTGATGACTTTTTTTGATTTTTGATCTAGATCATCATAGAATTCTTTCTTGATTCTGTCAAATGTTATGGGCATTCTATAATTTGATGGAGCATGATAATCTGATGGGGCACAATTGTCAAAGTATAATTTATCATACATAGCAAACCTCACATGAAAAGTTCAATATTTTTTCTAGATTTTTTGTTGCTTTCTAATTTCAAATATTCGAAAGTAGTTATTATTCTATCAATATATTCATCAGATGTTATTGGGTCATGATGGCCACCTTTGCTATCGTCTTCTCCTATTATCCAATTTCTTCCATTGTTTAAAGATGAATGTGTTGCAATGTTATTTGCATGATCTAAAATCAAACAATCTTTTTTATTTTTAAAAGGACGGCCACCTCTTCCACCTTGTTGAAGAAATAATATTTGTGATAATGTTGGTCTAGCCATGATAATTGATGATACAGATGGAATATCGATACCTTCTGTATATATCATACAATTTATCAAAACTTGTATTTTATCATTTACATAATCATTATATATTTCTGCTCTTTCTTTTTTAGGAGTAGCATTTGTCACATAAACAACATTTCTAACACCATTTTTATAGAAATATTCTGTTAATTCGATACAATGTTTTATATCAACACAAAATATCAGAGTTTTCCTGTTTATTGATTTTTCTTTAAATTCTTCTATAATATTTCCATATAGGAAAATTTGTCGATATTTTTCTGATAAATATTCGTTGTTATAATCATTATTCTCTAATGAAATATCTGATAAATCAGGCAATAAATTTTGCGAGACACTGTGTTCATCATAATGACATATGACACCAATATCTTGAAGAAATGGTGTCGTAGGGCCTTTATGAATAAATTGATAATGATCAGTTAATTTTTTCATATCATTTCTTATTGGGGTAGCGGTCAGACCCAATATAGGAGTATCTGAAAAATTTTTCATCATTGTTACATAAGATTTAGCTGCACTCCTATGAGCTTCATCAATAATAATTAAATCAAAAAACTGATCAAAATATTTATAAACAACACTGATATCACAACATAATAAAAAACTATCTTCAAATAACATATGATAATTTTGAAATTGTTGAATCAATTCTAATCTATGTGCGACGTATAAAATTCTTTTAAATTTTTTTGCAATAATAGCAGCAATAACACTTTTTCCAGATCCAGTGGGAAGAACTAAAAGATGATTTTTATCATGTTTATTTTGTATATATTCTGTCACTGTCGAAATTATATTATTCTGAAAATTATATTTTGAAATCATAATAACCTCTTTTTATCACAGGAGTTGATTCAGAAGTACAAGTTTTACTTATCAACATTTAATTATATTGGTGCATCTGGTAATTTCATCCAATGGGTAGTATTGTTTTTTATATGATTATGTGCTGCTTCGTCTATGTAATGTAAATAATGTAATTCACTATGAACTAGAGAATTAATATAAATTTTTCCATCCACATAACATAGTACATTTTCGTCTTTTGGGGGAAGATGGTCTTTGACAGAAATCCATTTATCTTGTGACATTTTATTTTTTCCTTTTTTAAATCGGTTCTGGTTTATACATCCAGTGTGTAATTGGATCAGAAGTTGGCAAAAATTTCCACCCGCAATTTCCATTTGTTCCTAATTCTAAAAATTGTTTCCCATCGAATAAACATAATTCAGTAGTTGCTCCCCCGCCTGGATGCATTTCTTCAAATACTGGATCAACCATTATTACCAAAACAGGAATAGAATGTCTACCAATTGGTAATTCTGGTAATTCATCATCAACACTAATCCACGAAGTTGTTGTCAAATGTTTATACATTCTTTGCCATATATGTTTATTCATACACATTTCCACACGAACCATATCATCATTTTTAGAAATATCTGATGTGCTTCGATATGGATCTATTTTTGCAACCAAATCTTCATTTTGAAATTTTACTTTCATAACACAATGTCCTCTTTAATTAGAAAAGAAAAATCCAGCTTTTTGTATAGTATTCATTGATGGGGTGTTTAATATATTTTCGACTATGCGATTTGCATTTTTCATATTATTTGTATAACATGTAAATGATGTATCATCTGTTCCGCACATATAAATACGAATTGGATTTTCTTTGGTCAAACTGAACATATTTTTAGCAACATCAGATAAAGCTTTTTTGATGTTTTTATTATGTTCTTCATATTCATCCGGTGTCATATTTGCTCGTAATGATATGAATTCTTCATAAGTCATATCTGTTCTTCTACATATATGACCATCATTACTTTGTATCTTTAAATAATTATCTTTCGTATTATTCATTGTTACTAATTTTTTTTCAACTGAAAAAGGAAGATAAAAAATACTATATTTGATATAATCTTTTCTTTTTTGTTCTGCAACAGTTAAAGAACAAAGATCACAATTATATGAATGGTCATCGATTTTTATTAAAACACCTTTATCAAACCAAGAAGATGACCAATTAGATGTTTCATTTTTATTCCAAAGAACAAATCCTTCTAATTGGCGATATGTAAATATTTCATTAATTTTACTATTTCCTACAAAAATTCTTTTAGCAAAATTATAAAGATTTTCAATATCTTCTTTATTTTTATTCAGATAGCTGAATTCGTCAAAAAATTCATCAACAAATCTGAAATTTTCATGTTTATACATATAATATCCTTTATTATTTGACATTGATATTTGAATTGATATTTTTATAAATTCCTCTTGTTCCTTCTCGTAGTTCAAAAAATTTACTCATTTTATTCCATTCCATCCTTTTTTGATTCTTTGAAGATAGAAATTTTTTACAATTTCATTTGCTGCATATATTAAAGAAGAATCTCCTTTTGTCAGAACTTCTAATAATGCTTCTTTTTCTTTAATATAAATTTTAGCAAAGTTAGGATCGTATAAAAGAATTGATGCTGAATTATCTATAAGATCAGCTAATTTGATTGAATGAACTTCTGCGGGTCCTTTTGAAATATGAATTCTATCTATTTCTTTTCTTGTTCTTCTGTTTCCATCTTCTGGTTTAGAAATATCAGAAAGATAATGTACATATTCAGCAACAGTTTTTCCGAAAATTTTATGTATTTCTTCGATAGTTGCATCTGTATCTTCTACAGTATCATGTAAAACTGCTGCACATAACATTTCCTCTGTGTGATTTTGTACACATCCTCTGACGATTTCCATGACAGTTAAAGGATGAACAATATAAGGAATATTGATGTATTTTCTTTTTTGATTTTCATGCTTTTTGGTTGCATAAAATATAGCTGTTTCGATCATATTGTTCTCCTTTTCAAAGTTGATTCATTTTGCATTTTAGGATTTCTTTTTCTCTTTGATACATTTTCGAAGGTTGGTTTTCTACCAGTAAATGATACATTACAAGCTCGTTGGTTTTCTTGCTAGTTTTGATACAATATACATATTTGGTTTTCTTTAGGGTTCTGATACATTATAATTTTATGGTTTTCTTCTAATGTTTGATACATTGAGACGTGCTGGATTTCTTTTGGAAAATGATACATTCCATACATTAGGATTTCTATACCCTCTTGATAAATTATATCATTGATTAATTATTTCGTGCCCATTCTTCAACAGTACGTTTCCCGATAATATCTGTTGCTTTTGTTGTTGAATAATTGACATTCATTCTGACACAAATACTACCATGTATTTGTGTCAGAATGAATCTAATAAATCAGATTCTCATTGTCACTTTTCTTCCTTCCCATTCACTTACATGAACAGGAGCAGTCATGTCTAAGATATCGGAAATGATATCATTTGCATTATGTTTCGTGATTGTTTTGACAATGATTTTACCCACAGATTCATTTGTTGAATAGTCAAAATCACTATCCATGCAGTAATTTTCTACCATATCAAAATTAGCAGATTTGTTAATATCTCGAAATTCAATTATAATAGAATAAAAATCTGTTGATAATTTGATTGGATCTTCCTTTTTGGCAAGATCACATCGACGAGGGTTGATGATAGCAGATGATTGATAATCAATACATTTATCTTCTTTTTTTATTTTGAATGATACGACCACCCATCCATCTTCTTTTGCTTCCTTCAAATTATCTTGAGGAACAGGTTTATAATACATCATAGAAATATTTGAATCTATTTTGACTGTTTTGTGGCAAACAATCCAACTATTCCTTTCTTCCAATGCAAAAGCTTTTGCAGCTAATCCTGCTGCTTCTTTTTTCGTGTATATTCCAGGTGTCACGTTATACATAATTTCTCCTTTAAATTGTTTTGAAACATTTTCTTGAACTGGTTTTCTAAAGCAGAATGATACATTGCAAGTAACTGGTTTTCTCGTTCTGAATGATACATTAAAACTTTCTGGTTTTCTTCAATCTAACGATACATTACCTTCCAGTGGTTTTCTTTGGAATAGAGATACATTGCTTCCCGCAGGTTTTCTCTGAAATTTCGATTCGTTTTTCATATCCGGTTCTCTTCGATCTACCGACACATTATAAATTATTGGATTACCTTTTATACTATGATAAAGAGAATCTGAATCGTATCAAACAATTTCTCATTTGATACGATTCAGATTTAAAAAGATTTATGCTGCTTTACTTTCTGTCCCGCCATGAACCAACCCCAGTTTGGCTTCATGATATGGTTTTGTTACCGGAAGCTCTTCGATGCTTCTCATCTGTACCCACACATCAGCAACAAACATTTTGATCATATACCGCATAGCCATTGCATGACGATGACCATCTGATTTTTCTTTATGTCTTTCATTGTTTGAAATTCGTTCTTTGTAATTATAATAAATGGTATTATACTTACTAGAATCTTTTCCAGCACGAAGGAAAGAAGTTGCGAGAACACCACACAATTTTGCTTTCAAAAAAGCATTGTAAGAGATTGAAAACTTCCAATCAATATCTTGATTCTTGTCTACGTATTTCTCAACAATTTGATGACGTTTTTTCTTACTTCTCCCCTCACCATCAATAACATCCAATCCAGCATATTTCCAAAATGAAGAAACATGTTTTGCCTTGTATGGATCAAAACATGAAATGATACACGCTGACATAGCCGGTCCACATCCATTGACATGTTTCAGAAAATTTTGATAAAGAGGGAAATCTTCCACATATCTTTGAATATCTTTCATCAATTTCTTTTCCGCACCACGATAACTGAGATAAGTATTCATCATTGTTAATTCATGTTCAGTTGTGATGAATCCTTCTCGTTGTGTTTCAAAGAAACTTCTGATTTTTTTCGGACTGGTGAAAGCATCTGCCAATGTTGCATATTCTTTCACCATTTCAGCAATCAATTTATCATCTTTCACATCTTTTTCCATAGTTTCCTTCCCGCCGATACGAAGAAGAAAATTACCAACAATTCGATTGCCGACTGCAACACGCTGTTTCTGCATGTCATAATAACTTGAGACAATCATTTTCAATTGTGATTTTTGTGCGATATATTCTCGATGTGCTTCGGAAACATATTTGACAGGTTTGTCCTTATCATTCCACCCCAATGTTGCATCACGGAATTCTCGCCCACTTTCGAGAGCATTAACAACATCTTCTGACGGTGAACAAATTCTCATGTCTTCCACTTTTTTTCTTTCTGTTTCTTTTTTAGCCATTTTCTTTACTCCTTTATTTGAGGATCGATCCTCGTTAAATAATTCCACATGAATATCATACTTATTATGATTTATCTCATATGGAATTTATTGAATAAATAAATGCATTAATTCCCTGTGGTTTTCTTCTCAAAGGTGATACATTAATTACCCACTGGTTTACTATTTTCTTGTGATACATTTTCTCCGTCTGGTTTTCTATATACATGTGATACATTTTTATTGTATGGTTTATGTAAGGTGATGTTGATTCATTTTGAAATTGACGGTTTACGTTCTCTAAGTGATACATTAAAATTTTCTGGTTTTCTAATGGACGATGATTTATTTTAACCACTCGGTTTGCTAATTTCTTGTGATACATTTTTCGACTTTGGTTTAACTAGTGACAAATGATATGTTAAATTAATTTTATTTTCCGAAATCCATCCATCCGACTATTGCACCGATTGGAGGAACTAATCCAATGAATCGGATGATTTCTGTTTTATATGGTTGCTTGAAATCACATTTGGTTAGTTTATATACATTCATAAACCAACCTGACATTATCAAACAAAAAATAACAATATTTATAATTATTATATTTCTCATATTTCTTTGTTGTTTGTACATATTCTCTCTCCTTTTTTAAAAAATTAAAATTAAATTTCCATTTACATTATTCAATATATATAATAAATTGTTTTTTATCTGATAAAATATCGATTATTTTAAATAATTTCGGGAACATAATATTGATGGAATGTAATTATATTTTAAAGAGGAATTTTTATCATGGATAAAAAATTATACATTGATTCTATAAAAGAAGCATTAATCATAGAAGCAAAATTAACAGACAACAATGATGATGTTATTGAATATATTTCAGAGCATTTATCTGATAAAGATGTTTTATCATTATCATTAACAGGAAAGCATTTCACGGAAGGATTTTTTGATGATTATATGAATAACATAAATACGGCTATTGATCGATCAGAACAAATAACTGGAAACAAATTAGATGATCGTCAAAAAACTATTGTCAAAGGTTCTGTTATTGGGACACACCTTTTTATGATATCTGCTATCACAGGTGCAGCATTTTATGCAGGATCTAAAATATATAGTCGATACCTATCTAAGTATGCTAGACAATGTGCATCGAAATCATTTTCAGAAAAAACTGCTTGTATGAAAGATGCGAAAAGAAAAGCTATTCAAGCACAAATAAATGAAATTAAAAAAGATTCCTCAAAATGTTCTAAATCAAAAAATCCTGCTAAATGCAAAGAAGTCATTGAAAGAAAAATTCACGTACTAAATATTAAAATGAAAAATGTTTAAAAACATCGGAGTAAATGATAAATGGTTCAAATAAAAAGAAGTCAATTATTAGATAATAATCTGACAGGTGCTAGTTTAGATTCTAATCTAGGATTTTATGATGAAACAGCTAATTATACTTCTGGTACTGTTGTTAGTTGGAAAAATAAACAATACGAAGCATTGAATTCAGTAACAGGAACAACAGAAGGAGATTTGACAAATGCTCCTGATATAGCAACAACTGATTGGAAAGAATTGGTAACTGATACTGTTTTATATTCTGTCTATCCTTCCTCTAGTCAAACATTCACAGGAACAAGAATCACTGTAAATTTTAATACAGAACGACAAACAGATTCTAATTTTTCTGTGGCATCCGGTGAAATAACATTCAAAAAAGCTGGCATTTATATTATTTCTGTGACAATCACAAATGGAATTTCTTCTGGTACATCACGATCAGGGTCAAATGTATATGTTCAATTAAATACTGGAAGTGGTTATTCTGATATATCAAATGTTTTGTTTTCTATGTATCATAGAACATCAGCAACAGCAGAAGACACTGGTAGTATCACGTTTCCATTAACAGTGAGTGCTAATAATAAAATAAGAATTCAAACAGTTCGTTATAATGGTACTTCTACACTAGTTACTCTTCCAGCAGGTTGTAGTATTTCTATATTCAATAATAAAGGTGGAAAGGGAGACAAAGGAGATCAAGGGAATACTGGTGCAGATGGTGATATGACATGGGAAGGATCATGGTCTGCTGGAACATATAATGAAAATCAAGCAGTTGAATATCAAGGATCTTCTTTTGTATGTAACACAAATGGAACTATTTCGAACCCGGGTACACCTGCTAGTCCAAATACTGGATGGGATTTACTTGCTAAAAAAGGAACAGATGGTTCTGGAACATCTATAGTTGTAGCAGATGACGGAACCAATTTAGCAAACACTCCGCATAGTAAATTAAATTTCACTGGCACTTTGATCGGAGCAGCTGATGCTGGTTCAGGAGTTGCCAATATTTATGCATTACCAACAAAACATAAATATATGATACCAATATGGGCAGAAGAAAATGCAGCATTGGGTTCAGGAAATTATGAATGGGCATATGGTAACGGAGCAAATACTGGAAATTCAGGAGGTATTACAATTCATGTTCCATCTGGATATTCATGTGCTGTTACAGCTATGTCTCTTCGGTTAGGAGGAGGAACAGCTACGGTTGAATTGGTTAAAAATGGAACATTACAAGGTTCTAATTGCAATGTTGCTGTTTCATCTGGACAAGGCAATACAAATACTATCTCTTCTCCTATTTCTCTTTCCGATGGTGATTACATCAATTTTAGGACAACAACTGAATCAGGATCATCTGGGCCTTGTGTGGTAACTGCTTGGCTTACATATACGGAGACTTAAAATATGCAATTTCTCACACCGAATGCAACAGAAGTAGGGGAATTATTGAATGATGATAATATGCAATATAAAGATGATATTGATATAAAAATTGTTGATGGTTCTGATGTTGTAGGTTTTATAATTTCAACACTTACACCAGTTAGATTTGTTGGGGTAAAAGATTTTGGATGTCATGGAAATGCTTTTGATGAATATAGATTACATTTAATGAAAGATACATTAAAATTCCAATATGAAAATGATATTCAAACAATTCCGAATATATACACAGAAGAGATTATAGCAACTCGTCCATATATTGAAACAGATACTCGTTTTATTGTTTATCAGAATACTACTGTTGATATAACAATTATTGGTGGTATATATGATCCTAGTGTTGTTCTTGAATTTGGTGATGGAATAACATTTAATCATTATACATTGATAGAACCAAATAGAATAATTGCAAATATTTCGATTGGAAGTGATTTAAAAGCTATTTATGATATCATAATGAAAAAAGGAAATCTTTATCATTATGGCAATACACCTACTATAGAAATTGCTCCTTATGTTATTGGAATCGGTGAAGCTGGTACATTTATAACTAATTTTAATAATGGTGGTACAGGTGAAAAAGCATGGGGGGATAAATGGAAATTATCAATAGAAGGAAAAATTGATTCTATTGATGGTTTTTTTAAGACTTCTAAAAGAGGAACCCCTTCAAATGGAACAGGTCCTTCTTCTCCGTATGATGAATATTATATGTTTACTGAGAGAAGCGGTGATAATAGTGGAAGCAAACAAATAGCAAAGGCATATACTAATAATTTTAAACAATTAACACAAATGGAATTTCGTTATCATATGTATGGTAAAGGGCATGGTGTATTAATTGTTGAATCTCAAGATATGGATGGATTGTGGACACAGAGATGGATACAAAAAGGTCAAAATCCAACTTCGCAGAATAGTCCTTTTATTTATGTTAATTTAGATACATCTACATGGTTATGTAAAGCTATTAGATTTGTGTTTTCCGAATCAACTAATTATGATGCTGATACGGCAATTGATAATATAATACTCACTTCTGTTTGATAGGGATATAATAAGATGACAAAACAAGAATTATTAGAACAATTAGATATTTCATATAATGAAATTAATGTATTATCTGCTGATGATCAAATTATTTTAAACCAAGAAATACATAATAGAAATGAAAAAGCATTATCAATTAGAAATTGGTATAATGATTTAACTTTGAAATATAATGATTTTAAAATAAAAATACAAAATGATGAAATAGATTATTTTACATTTGATGATTTATCTGAAATACCATATCAAATATCTGATTTATATGAACATATTTCTGATGAACATATTTCTAATTATAAGATTGCTCCTTATGTAGATGTTAATTTTATTGATGACAGAATTCATTTGGTAGATTTTAAAAGACATTTGAAAGCTAATGTAGCTTTGACAAAAAAAACATATCGAGCAGCAGATGGTCGACCTACATATAATGAATATTATTATGATGGGGAATTGATGGCGAAAATATATTTTATTTTTGAATCAAATGAAAATAATTTATTAACACGCAGAACAGAAAAATTAGTATATATAAAAAATGATGATACAGAAGGAAATTTAATAACAATCAAAGATAAAATATATGATATAAATGATGTATCAGATGCTTCGTTAGTTGTTCAAGAGCGTGTGACTGCTAGACAATACATTGTAGATTCTTTGAACATTTTTATTTTGGGTGTTTTGGCACAATATCATCCTGATAATACACAAAATGAAAATATTATGATGGTGCTTCCTTATTGGAATGATACAGAAGCACAAAGATTAATGTTTATTGATCTTGGATTACCAGATTGGAAAAATTCATTAGCCGCAATTGATATAAATGATCTTCCAGAAGATCGTGCATGGTTAGGATATGTTATTGATGCGAATGGAACAACTGTTAGAGATTATGCATATAATACGTTGAATTATTAATTGTTTTATTTTTTTAAAAAAGAAGTCATTTTTTATAAAATACTAAGAACATATAAATGAGGAAATACGATAATTATATCAATCAATTATATTACGAGGAAAAGACGATGGCAAAAAAGAAAGATAAAATACAATCAGTTTCTCCAAGTGAAGATCAGAATTCAAATATTCAACCAAAACCAATTAGTATTGATGAATTACAAAGTTTGAAATTCGAAAATATGAAATTAAAAATTGATATGCTGAATATTAATAAGTCGTCAATTGAAAAAGAAATAAACAATTTATCTATGACTATTAATAATGAAATTTTACAATATATGGAAAAGATGAATATTCCAAATCAATATCGTTTAGATTTTTCAACTATGAAATTCATCGTAGTTCAAAAGTAATAATCTTTATATCTTTAATTTATTTTTAAACAGGATTTGATTTATGGCTGCAATTGCGAATCGGGTGCAAGCTACTTTGCTGAATTTAACTAGTAAAGATGGTAAGCAATTATTAGAAGGTTTATGCAATCTATCTGATTTAATAGAGAATAAATCAGATCCTGATCAAAATGAATTATATATTTTAGAGAATATTTATAAAGCGAAAGAAAGTTTAAGTCTTCTTATAGATAATTTACAAAAACACAACAAAGGGATTAATATTTTTTCTGATCCTGGTTCTAAATTATCTGATTTATTTTCAAAAAATGGAACATTTGATTAATTATATTAGTCATGATTTTATTCAAAAATAAAATATTCAATGTATTTTAATTGGTGTGACCAATGATTCAACATGATTGTGTTAATTTGGAAAAAGTTTTAAAATTAACTGAAATAATTTCGAGTTTTGACGATAACGAAAAAAAAAATATTACTGATCTATTGGCTAATATGGCCAAAGTATTTAAATGTGATGAAATAGCTTTTATTCAAAAACAATCTGATTCAACCACCTTTCCTATCATTTCCCCATCTGAAACATTCTGTCAAAAATTATTAAACAAAGATATTTATAAATGTATTTTATCATTATCGTTTAGTTTATCTGATCCTTTGATTTTAAATCATACATTTGAAATTAATCCGTATTATAAAATAGAAAATTTTGTAATAATTTCTCCTGTGATTCTACGGAATGAATTTATAGGTTGTATCTTTGCATCATATTTGCCTGAATCTATTGGTTCCCATCTGTTTAGAATAGTTGATTTATCGTATTATAAATTAGCTACTAACATAATATCAATTCAAGAAAATTCATATCGTGTCAAACATGTTCTAAAAGTTACAAATGAATATAGAAAATTATTAAATAATTTATCAGAAAAATTAATAACTGCTAAAAATCATGAAATGGATTCGTATATTGATGATTGTATTAGACAAACGTGTGAAATGTGGAATATTGATAGAGGATATTTGTTCATAGTTGATTTTAAAAATGAAAAATTAAAAAAAACAAATGAATGGTGTGCAGAAGGAATACCTTCTTTATTAGATAAAGAAAAATCTATTCCTTTTGAATTATTTCCATGGGAACATATTATTCACAAGTTTAATACTGATCCAACCACTCCGATACATATTCCTAATATGTTAAATAAATTAGAAAAAATCTTCAAATCTGTTGAAACAAAAAAAGATATACAACCAGAAATTGAAAAATCTGTTGAATATCTCATCTCTTCTAAAAATCTAAAATCAGTTCTATTGATCCCTGTTTCAGATCATTATAATGACAATGTTTTCACTTTAGCTATTTTAGGATTTTCACAAGTTAAATTAGCTAAAGAATTTCCTGAGCAATTGATTGATATGTTAAAAGTTTTATCTTTTTATATTTCAGAAGCCGTCAAAAGACGTAGAGAATATCAAAATATATCAAATTTGAATAGAACGACATTGGAAAATATATTAAAATGGGAAGAAGAAGCAATTGAAGAAAATAAAATATTTAAAAATCTAAGTTCTAAAATGAAAGCTATTTTTGATGATCATAATTTATCAAAAGGCAATTAAATGTCAAATAAATTATCTTCCCATAATGATCAAAATGATGATACTAATATGATTTTATCATCAAATCTTTTAAAAGCAATGATAGAACAAGTAAAAGACGGTTTAAAAAGAGTATCTGAATTAATCAAAGAAATAAGTAATGTTGTAATTGTCATAACTGATAATCAACGTATTTTTGATAGTACGATACAAGAAACAAGAAAAAATATTGAGAATATTGAAAAAAGATTGACTATTTTGATAAAAGATCAATCTGGTTTAATAATAAATGAAATCCAGTTAAATAGTGATCAACACAAATTTATAATAAAAAAATTAGAGGAGATTGATCAAAAATCAGAAAATTCTTTAAATGATAAAATAAAATTGATTTTGAATGAAATTGGTGGAAATTCTGACGAACATGGTATTATTATAAACAAAGTAACTGATATAAGTAGTAATACTATGGAATTGATTAAAGATAAAAATGAAGATATTTTGACAGAATTTAAGAATACTTCAAAAAAATTAGAAGAATTAGCAGAATCTATGAAAACAATTATAGATAAATTATCTATATTCAACAATCGTTTGTTTAAATTGTTTGCAGTAGTTACTATTGTCGTGACAATCATTGGTTTATTTGGAGGAATAAAAGGGATTATTACATCAGTGGTGCATGGATTTTAGATAAATTTGAGAGATAAATTCGATTAATTTTAAAAAAGTGGCCATTTGAATATGGCAAAATAATAATATATATATAATCGTAACTCTCAAAATTATATAGCTCCCATCCGATAGAATTATTCTAGAACATTCTATCGGATGGGAGAATTTTCGTGTATAAAATAAGGAACATAATATTGAAGGAATAAATTTAAATTATGAGGTGTTATTATGAGCAGACGATTTAAAAGATTAATTATTAGTTACAATTTATGTATTTTTTTGATAATTCTTTCTCTAGTATCTTGCGTAACTACTACATCATCATTCAAAGATTCATCATTCAAAGCATTAAATATGGCTGCTTCTACATATGAAGGAACTATGGAAACAGTAGGAGAAGCATATAAAAAAGGAATGATAAGTGATGAAACAAAAGATAAAATAATCGAAAAAGCTAATATTTATTGGAAAGCTTATCATTCAAGTGTTATTATTTATGAAATATATATTAGACAAAGCACTCCTGCTAATAAACAAAAATTGGTTGAAAATTTAGATCATATGAACAATGCTTTGATTGAATTATTAGTAATTAGCCAAACGGAGATCAAATAAAATGAATGATAATATTACCACACCAGTAGAAAAACCAAAGGGGCAGAAAATGGAATTAGCATTGATTTTATCTATATCAGAATTAGTTTTGAAACACGGTGTTCCTCTTGCATTACAATTAGTTAAAGATTGGGAAGTAACAGAACCAACTTTAGATGATATTGAACAATTAAAAAAGAGAGTACCACCCCCAAGTTCATATTTTGAAATAGATAAAAAAGATTAGATATGTTTGAAAATGTTTCGGATATTAACAATCATAGAATAAAATTATCAAATTTTCCTATAATTTTATTTAAAAGAGATATTAAAAAAAAATACAAGTCATCGAAAATATCTCATATATTTGATCAAGAATTACTTTTTTTTAGAAAAGGGATTATTACAATTCATTATTTTTTTATACCAGAAATGGTTTATATATTGAATGAATTAAATAGACCAATATATAAAAAATTTATTTCTCTTATATTAAATAATTCTTGGGTTAAAAATGTTGATAAAAAATATCCCAATCGATTGAATATGTCTAAGTTAAAAGATATTGTATATACGTTAAAAAATTACCAAAAAAATTTCTTACAAATATATGATATTAAAAAACAACAGTATAAATTAAATGGATATATTTTAGCTTTTGAACAAGGAATAGGAAAAACAATTACTTCTTTAGCTTTAATGCATTGTTTGAATAAACAATCTGTTGTTATAATTGCCCCTAAAAGTATTCTACGGTCTGTTTGGGAAAATGAAATAAAAACTGTTTTTAAAAATAAATATTCTATATGGATAATTGGTGATAAACCACGAAAATCAGATTTTTATTTGGTTAATTATGAGTCAATTAATAAATTAAATTCTATATCTAACTTTATTCATAAAAAGAATGGTATTATTATCGATGAGTGTCATAATTTTAGGAATTCATTGACTAAAAGAGTTGTTGAATTAGAAAAATTTGTTAACAAAATACATTGTAGTGATATCTTATTAATGAGTGGCACTCCTATAAAAGCAATCGGAAGTGAAATGATACCTGCTTTGAGATTATTGGATAATTTTTTTGACAATGAAGCTGAAATTATATTTAAAAAAGTTTTTGGTTTAAAAACAGAAATTGCTTTGGATATAATGAAAAATAGATTAGGAATGATAATGCATCGAAAATTAAAAAGTGAAGTTTTTGAATTACCAATGAAAAAATATTTTGATGAAAAAATATCAATTCCAAATGGAAAAAAATATACATTAGAAGAAGTTAAAAAACAAATAGCTTTATATATAACAGATAGACAAGAATATTATCGTCAGAATTATAATTTGTACCTGAATGATTATAATGAAGTAATTGATTATTTAAAAACTACGAAAGAAGGCAAAACAGAAAATTTTGCAAATTATTTAAAATTAATAATAGAACTAAAAAAATATGGATATCAATTTAACAATCAAGAAAAAGTTCAAAGAGTAAAAGAATTAAATATATATGAAAAAAATGTTTTGAGACCATTACTCCCGAATGAACTTAAAAAGAAATTTGATAAAACTAGATCTGTTATTAAATATGTTAATTTGAAAATAATGGGAGAAGTTATAGGGAATCTGTTGACAAAATTACGATCAGAAATGTTCAATGAAATGATTATTCATAGTCCATTATGTAAAATAATAAATAATGCTGAGAAAAAAACAATTTGTTTCACGACATATGTAGATGTTGTGAAACAATGTAGTAATTATTTAGAAAAAAATTGTAAAACTAAACCAATAAAAATATTTGGTGAAACATCATCTAAAATTCCTAAATTAATCAATGATTATAAAAATAATAAAAACAGTAACCCCCTCATTGCTACTATTCAAACATTATCAACAGGCGTCACTTTAACAAATGCAAATACAATTGTTTTTTTGAACAATCCGTGGAGATATGTAGATAAGATACAAGCAGAAGATAGGTGTCATAGAATAGGACAAGATACAGATGTATATATTTATACTTTTGTTTTGGACACAGGTTCTAAATTAAATTTATCTACAAGAATGGAAGAAATTGTTTCTTGGTCTAAAAATATGTTCAATGGAATAGTTGGAGAAGAAGAAATAGATAAAAACATGAGACCTATTATAAAAAAATTATTAGGATATGTTCCTTCATAAATATCATATATACAGAGAACATATATCTGAGGAATATTAAATATACAGAAGTTAAATTTATATAAGGGTAAATTATGATTCTAGGAAGAATTAATCAACCTGTATATGAAGATTTTATTGTTATAGATAGTACGGGGGCAGGATTTGTAACTAATGTAGATGTTACTGAATTTACTTCATTTATTTATGATAATGATCGTAATTTATATGCAGGTATCACCAATTTCTATGAAATGGGAAATGGTGCATATCGATGTGAATTTTTTCCTGATTCAACTGGAACATGGTTTATAACAATTGTTCATCCAGTACATTTTCCTGCTGGAAAATCGAATACAGCTATAATATATACCAGTGATTTGAATATTTTAACTAGAATAGCTGGATTGATGCAAGAAAATTATTCTGTTGATCAAGCTGTATATGATGCAAATGGTAATTTAACATCTTCAAGAATTCGTATATATGATTCTGCGATTAATGTTGGTACAGGAAATGGTGTGATAGCTTCATATGATATGATAGCTACTTATGCGGCCGGTACGAATCAAATGACATCATATAACGTAGAGAAAATATAATCATGTCTGGTATTGCTTTAATAACTAAAGGCATGATATGTCAAGGAATTGCGAATAATACTATGAATGGTACATATGGTAGACCTTTTCAAGAATCAGTTATTGAAGCACCTATCATAAATGTTACCAAAATAAGAACAAAAGTAATTAAAAAAGGGATAGATTTAACCGAGATGTCTAATATTTCTATCAAAATAGATGATGTTCTTTCTTCACAATAAAGGGATATAAAATGGATATTGATGTTACAAAACCAAAATTTTTTCAATTTAATGTTACAATTGAAGGAATAGACTATACTGCATTATCCGGTAAATTAGAATTTATGTACGAAGATGTTATTTATGCTTTTCCTACTAAAATTTATAAAGATAGAATTGAAGTAGAAGTCCCTCCTTTACAATCTATTATAAGAAAACATATTGAAGAAACAGATAAAATTACTGCTAGATTAGAAATAAATGGTGATATGTTCCATCTTCCTGCATGGAAAGGTGATATGACAATAAAAAGAGGATTGTTTATAGAAAGTGATGATCCATATATTGATGATTTGCCAGAATCTAAAAAAATCAAACAATCTTCTGATGAAAATAATTCTATTTATGACAATGTTTTGAAGGAAGATATTGAATTTTTAAGAAAATTACGCAATGGTAGTGAATCTGTTTATAATGAAAAAAGTACAAATGAAATTATATCAGAATCACTTGAAAAAGAAACATTTGATAAAAAAGAAACAACGGTAAAAAGAAAAAATAATAAAAAGAAAATGACTTTTGATAAAAAGAAATTTTTAAAAGAAGCATCTGAACAAGAGAAATATGCTGTTGAAAACAATGTATCTTTTTCAGAAACATCTAAAAACGATACTCCTGAACAAAAAGAATTTCGTATGAAAATTCGTAATATTGTTCAAGAGGGATATATTAAGAAACTAAAAACAATCAAGAAAAATACTAAGACTGTATCAGAAGCTATTATTGAATCACCACAGTCAAAAGAAATTATTTCTGAAACATTCGATGTTGAATCTATCAATGAATCAAATGTTAATATCCAAAATATTAGATTGATGATGGAATCTGTTGGAATGAAAACAGAAAAGACTCAATCTAAAATGATAGAACATGCAAAAGATAAAGGAGCAAAATCCGATATAGAAATATTTGATACTATCAAAGGTATGTTGTTTCCTCCAAAAGCACAACAAGGAATGGGTTTACAGGAAAATTATAACAAAGCAATGGAAGTTTTTAAGAAGAGTGATTAAATGAATAATTATAATCTTTTAGAAGATCGTTATTATAATTCATTGTCAAATAATGAATTGATGGATAAACTATTGTACGAATTTGATTTATCTTCCATAAAAGACGACTTCAAAGAAAAACTTTCAAAATTAAATTTAACAAATGCAAGTATTGTTTTTGAAAAAATAAATAAAAAATTATCTAATAAATTAAAAGAATTTGATGTTGATCCAGAAGCTATAAAGAATTCTGCTAAGAAATCCACAAAAGATATATATTCAATAATAGATAAAGGGTTAAAAAATAAAATACCATCAAAAATAACAGCAAAGAAAATTGAAAAAAAAGTAATAGCATCTGTCAGTCAACAAATTAAAGATAGCACATTATCTGGAATACAGATAATAATGTCATTGGTTTTTGCTGTTGCTATTATGTTATTTATGATGATGGTTATTATTGGAATTTTAAATATTATATTGAATGTAAATATTGTTTTGGCATATATAATAGTTTTGTTTTTTATTTTTGCTATTTATGAATTATCTTTTTCATTGATGGTTAAATGGATAGATGGTGATTCGGATAGCACTGTTGTTTCATATCGAAATAAATTAAAAAATATCAAGATTCAAAAATATGATGAATCTGCGAATGAAAAAATTTATATTTTGCATGTATTCATAAATTCATTTAAAAATGTTATTCAGAAAATAAAAAAATAATTTGCCGATGTTACCTAATGGCTAGGGCACGGTATTGTAAACCGTTTCATGTAGGTTCGAGTCCTATCATCGGCTCCATTTTATAAAATACGAGGAATGTTAATCATGAAAAAAGATCAGATGAATCAAGAGGCAAAAGGATGGATATGTCCTAAATGTGGAAAAGTAAATGCTCCTCATATAAATCAATGTCCATGTGTAAAAGATGAAATGAATGAAAGTAATCAATACACACCAACTGCTAATGATGGTAGACAGATTTTGACGGAGGTATAATCAAATGGATCAGTATATATTTTTAGAAAATTATTATAATAATGACAATTTTTTAAATGAATCTTTGTTTTCTTTCTCAGCAAATGATTCTATAACAAATTTTAAAAATAAAATAAATTCATTGGAAAATTTTGTTTCAAATAAATTAAAAGAACAAAAAATTGATATTTCAAAAACAATGAAAAAAATGAAATCGGTGATATCAGATATAAATTCTGATATTGAACAGAATGATATATCCAATCCTAATGAATTTGTTAAAAAATATACATCACAAATCAATAAAAAATCTGAAAACAAAGGTGTTACCACTTCAGTATTTATTTTATTGGCAATACTGTGTTGGATTTCAAGGAATCAACTTCGTCATATGCATGGTGGAGATATAAAAAATAAATTAATTCCTGTAATATCAGTATTTGTGGTAGCAATTTTTCTTCAATATTTAAAAAATAAATACTTGAATAAAATAATTGGATAAAATTATGGATAATATGATCAGACAAAAATATAAAATTTATACATCTACTATTTCTAATCAAACAATGGCTATATCATTTGAATTAGCTTCTTTTATGTGGAAATATATTAACAAACATAAATGTATAAAAATTTTAGATTTGGGAAGTGGTTATAGTTCATTTGTGTTTAGATATTATCAAAAATCAAATGCTCCTTCAAAATGTAAAGTTGTTTCTGTTGATACATCTATGGAATGGTTAACACAGACAAATAAATTTTTATCTAATAATGATTTGAATTTAGATCACCTATATACATTTGAAGATTTTAAAACAAAAAGAATGCCTGTGAAAAAATATGATTTTATATTATATGATTTGGGTAATATGTCAGCTAGATCAGAAAACTTAGAATATATTCTAAGTTTTGCTGATACAGGTTGTCCAATTATTATTGACGATGTTCATAAAAGTGTATATAGAAAAAAAGTAGAAGAAACAGTGAATAAATTAAAAAAACATATTGTAGATATCAAACCTAAAACTTTAGATGCATTTGGTAGATATGCATATATGATAAAGTGAGGAAAAACAAATGGATATTTTATCAGATTTAGATCGTTATGTATTTTTTGAATGTAATAGAAATGCATTATTAAATCATATTAAAGAATTAACAGATGATGAAATAATGATTAATTATATTAAAGAAGACGCATCTGATGCTAATATTCTATCATTAATTATGTATGGTAAAGTTTTAAAAGAAGATAATATTTTTGTTGAACAAAAATTGATTGATAAATATATGACTATATTGGAACAGAATAATATAATAGATGAAAGAGAATCATTATTAGAAGGAGTTACGACAGATTCTTATGTATTAAACGCAAAATGGAGAAAAGAAGATATAGACGAAGCTATAAAAAGTTTGCAAAAACAATCAAACCAATTAATAAAAATAAATAGTCGTTTCTCATCTAAGATGCACGATAATATTTTAAAACAAATAGCACGTCTTAGGGATGAAAGATCAGATATTTCTCAACATTCTATACGCAATCAATTCAAAGATATGGTAGCAGATACTAAAAAAGCAATAGTGACAGATGACGGTATAGGAGTTGGTCTGATTGGTGCTACTCTGTTGATTGCTGCAACTGCTATGATCGGATACAAAGTGTATAAAAGATATTTTACTGTTGCGGGAAAAACATGTGCAGGAAAATCTGGATATAATAAAGAAGTATGCATCACAAATGTAAAAATAAAAGCTATCGAAGAAACTATTAAAATATATAAAGATAACATGAAAAATTGTAAGTTAACAAAAGATCCAAATAAATGTAAAGAACGAATAAATAAATTAATACAAAAATCTCAATTAAAAATAAACACATTAAAAAAGAAAAAAATGAAATAAAATATTTTAAACAAAAATCAAAGAGAATAAATTACACTCTCTTTGATTTTTGTTCGAAATAATTATAAAGTATTTCCTGATTTAAATTCTTTTGTTATATCAGAATTATTTTTTATTTTCTTTTGAAATTTTTTAAGCATTATATTCATTTCTGATTTAAATTCTTTTGTTATATCAGAATTATCTTTTATTTTTTTCTGAAAAAATTTAATTCTGATATTATTGTCATTTATTTTTTTAGTTAGATAAATTTTATCCCCTCCATTTTCCAACCATTCTTTTCTAACAAAATTTTCTGTTTCTAACATCAATACGATTTCTCGTATTGTCATATTAGCATGTCGATCAGATTCAATTCTGACTGTTATAAGATAACTTGTTAATACTAATATGCCAATAATAAATGAACACAGCACAGCCACACAAAAATTCTTTATCGTTTCCATTATTTTTTATCTCCTTTATTTCCTTTTATTTCAGGAAATCTGTATAAAAGTGAATTATTTATATTGTCTTTTAATTTTTTAATCAAATTATTTTTATCAATATCACTACTTATTTTTATAATTTCATCAATTTGATTATATATGATATCTTCATAATTAGTATAATTATGTCTAATGAATGCCAAAATAGCAATTTTACTATTTTGTTTTTTTGATATTCTATTGTTATATTTATGTTGAACTGATTTTTTATGATGTTTTATTTTTTTTATTATTTTTTGAATATCTATTTCTTCTGGAATCGTAACTCTTATCCAATTAATAATATTATGTATTCTATGGCATTCTCCTCCTTTTTTGATAATATCAATTTTCATTTTCTTTTTCAATAATTCTAATCGTTCAAGAGTTTCAACAATAGAAATATCAATATAATCATAGTATTCAATTTCATTCATATATTTAACAGGTTTTAAATATTTTCGCACATGTCCATATGTCCACCATTCTCTAGTAGCTAATAAATTTTCCATTGATATATACATTAATATACCTTTGCTTTATTCAATAATAATTTCTCCATCATAATCCTCCATATTATTTTTCATTTTTCCCATGATATCATTAGGAACATTGTGTATATTTTCATATACAGTTAATAATCTAATAACAGTTAATTCAGAAAATTTCATCGTTGTGTATTTTTCCAATTCCCACAAACGAACAAAAGTATTGGATACGACAACATCTTTTCCTTGTAATAATAATTGTTGTGTTAAAAATTGACATGTTGCATGATATGTTTTTAATTTTGAATAATTAAATTCATATTCACCGTTTTTCATAAAAAACATATCTGTTTCTACATGTTCATGTTCAGGAAAAGTTTGTTCTGCAAATGTCGATTTTCCAGAACCTGGTAATCCCCTAACCAACACCAATTTACCATATTTTTCTTTATGATTCTCTGTGTTTTCTATATATCCTTTATTAATTGCTCTGTTAAAAGCTTCTACTAATTGAGGTATTCTTTTTGATCTGGCAAATTCTAATCCAGAATGATAATCTCCTCCTTCATCTCCATATCTAGCAATAACTGTTGTACTTTCTTTTGGACAAAAATATAAATCAAATTCATTATACTGTCCAAGAAAAATACAATCATCACAATCATGTGTGAATCGTTTGTTCATATCATACATTTTTATATCCTCTTTTTTGTAAACATATCATCCAAATTTTTTTGAATTATTTGTTTCATATTACCAATCATTGATGTTTTCAGTTTTTTATTCGTAATTGTTTTTTTAATGAAACAATAGGAAGGAAATACTTTAGAAATGCGATTCATACGATTAAATACTGGTTCGAAATAAGACATATGTTTAGTTAATTGAATAATTAAACGATCTGAACCAGTACCATTGCATTTTGGACACGAATGGTATGGGTCAAAATAGTTTGCCATACCACTTTCTGGTCCTGTATCTGGACGGATATATTCTCCTCTTATCATTCCTGAACCTTTGCATTTTCGACACTTCCCCATATTTTTACAATCCTTATCATAAATAAATCGTTTATTCATATCTATCCTTTTTCCTTTTTACACGAATGTTTTCTTTTTTGATCGAGTAGTCGTGCTCTTTGTTGATCGAAGCCAGCAGTCATTATCATGCCTAACATATTTTTCTGCTGGTCGATTTGACTATCTAATGATTTTTTATGAATAACAAGCAATTCTTTAGTATGTTTCAATTCGTGTTTCAAATCTTCATTTTCTTTATACATTGCAATAATTTGATATGCAATATCTACTACATCTACGTCAAAAAATTTTTTAGAATATTCTGTCATGATTATCCTCATATTTTATTTTGAATGTTTGTTTGCATTTAAAATTATTACAAATAATAACTTTGATATTATCTTTTTCAATAATATCATTATTATCTACAGATTTTACTGTTTTACAAATCGGACATTTGAAAATCATAATAGCTGGTGATACTTTATCTGATTTGATACAAACTTCTTGTAAACCAACTGTTTTTGTTTCTGTTTTGTTCATATTCTTTTTTCTCTTATTTACGATTTTCATAATAACTCCTTTTTTAAAATTAAAAGATTCTTTATCAATATTGAATATATATAACAAATAGAAGATTTTAATATCAATAATGGGAACATAATATTGAGAGAAATAATTTATTCCAGTGTAGCTCAGTTGGTAGAGCTCAAGACTGTTAATCTTGTGGTCGTAGGTTCGATTCCTACCGCTGGAGCCATGAATATCTACAATAATAGGTTAGTCGAGAGGAATCGAAACAATGTATAATTTTATCGAATGGTTTATTAATATATTAAAATCTGATAAACCAAGTGGTATTAAAATGAAAAATTCAAACGAAACATCTAAGAACAGAATTAAATGTGCATTAGTTATTGGACATAAAAAAACATCACAAGGTGCATATAATAAAAAATTCGATATGCATGAATTCGAATTTAATGAAACATTGTCAAAAAATATTGAATCACAAATAGATAAAACTGATATAGATATATATCGAATATATAGAAGAACTTATGCTTCATTACCAAATGATATAAATGAATTGAATCCAGATTTTGTAATTTCATTACATTGTAATGCTTTTAATAAAAAAGCAACGGGTTCAGAAGTTTTATATTATCATAAATCTGAAAAAGGAAAGAAATTTGCAACTATCCTACAACGTAATTTGTTGAAATATCTCAATTTGAAAAATAGAGATATTCGTGAAAAATCAGCAGAAGATAGAGGAGGATATTTATTAAAAAGTACAAACGCTCCATGTATTATTTCAGAACCGTTTTTTATTGACAATGATAGTGATTATCAAATTGCTGCTATTGAAAAATATGATCTTTTAATCAAAGCATATACACAAGGAATCATAGAGATAGCTTCTATGATTCAAAGGAAAATTTAATTATGAATAAAGAATCTTTATATTTCATTACTTCATTACGTTCTAATTTAGTAGATGAATTAAATGAATCATTGACAGAAAGTGATAAAAATTATGTAATTGAAAACTTTTCAGATGGTGATATTTTATCACTTTCATTAATTGGAAAAACTATTCCAGAAAATGAAGATAAACAAGCATATACAGAAGGAATTGCTCATGCTTTTAGTGAAATGTTTTTTGAAGGTGATTTAAAATTAGATATTGATGCAAATAATAATTCTTTTAGTATTTTAAAAGAAAATTTACAAGAAACAGTTTCAAGAGAAGATGATTTTTTTCCTGATGAAGATGAACCTACTCCTAAAGCAAAACCAGTGAAACAAATAAATAAATCTGATATGGGAAAAGTAGGGAATCAAATTGCAAATAAACAAACATCAAAGGGATTCGATAATCCTCATCCTACAAAAAATACAAAAATAAACCATACTAAGAGTGGTTTTGATGATCCAATCCCTCATAAACACAAACCACATGTTAGAGTACAAAAACAAAAATCTGACATGGGGCATGTCGGAGAAGAAATTGCAAATCAAACCGGAAATGCACAATCATCTTTTCAAAATGCTGTTAAACATTTTAAAGATTTTTTCATGGGAAATAATGCCCATAATCTAAAAGTTGGTGTAGGTGTTGCCGCTGCCGCTGCCGCTGCATATGGTGCATATAAATTATATAAAGCTAAATTTGGTGATACAAATAAAGCTAAAAATGCACAAGTACAACAATTAGCTAAAGCAAAATCAATGGCTAATAAAACATCTGATCCAAATAAATTTAAACAAATGATTCAAGATAAAATAAATAAAATTAAAAAAAGTTTTAGTAAATAGATCAGACGAGGTAAATAGATGAGAAAAAGAACAAAATTATTTGAAGCTTTTTTAAAACAAACACAGAAAGTATCTGATTTAGATATATTCTTAAAACAATTCAAAGAAGTTTATTCTTTTCAAACATACGAAGAAATGGAAGATGGACTGTCTGTTTATGATTCAATACCATATAACAAGGCATACATCTTTCCATTTGTAACGTGAATTGAAAGAGCATTTCATACAGTTGGTATGAAATTTAATATAGATATATATTTCTTTGATGCTTTTGGAAGAAAAACTGGTGAAGCATTAAATGTTCCACCTGGAAAAGAAGATATATCACCAGAAGATGAAGGTGTTCAATATGTGGTCGAATGTTTACCTCGTAAGGGATAATTAAATATGGCATTATACCCAGGTTCAGCGAAAATGTTTCCTGATTTGCAAAAATACTTCAATAAATACTTGAAAACAAATCAGGTGGATCGGTATGAAGTACCGATACCAGGTGAGATATATAATGAGCATTTTGCTGAATGTCGATCTTTTATAAGAATGTTATTTGATGATGATTGGCATTATCCAAATTATACACATTGTTATACTAAAATAGAAGATAAATTAGCATGGCCTGTTTCAATTAGAGATAGATTAATGGTATATACACATACCGAATATTATTTACCATGTTGTGATTCAACTAATTTTGATTTAGTATACACTCCATGTGATGCTACATCAACAGATTTTTTAAACACTATCAATCATAATTCATCACAATGTTGTGTAGATTCAACTGCTTCAACAAATATATTCAATTTAGAAGAAGATGATTTTTTAATGTTGGATGCATTAAATATTTATCGATGTGATTCAACAGCAATCATTATTTATGAACAAGAATCTGTTCCTTCTAATAATTTAGTTTTATTACCTGATGAGCATAAATGGTTATTGAGTGTTTCATTTAATACTTTAATTTCTCCATTATCAAAATTAATTTTTTTGTATTTAAATTTAATGGTTAACAAAGATTTCCTCTTTTATCAATGGGATGGAACAAATTATTTAAGTAATAATTTGTTTGAACATTTGTATGAAATATATGTAATAGATAATGTGTTTCAACAAATAATTAAAAATGGATCTGATTTAGTAGAATCATAGGTTATATCATATGTGGTTAATAAAAGATTACGAAAAAATATTTGATTTTCTAAAAAGTTTTGGTGAATCAGAGTATAGTGAAGAAATATTGGATTATATATTTCATCCTACTAAATTTGATATGTTAGATGATATAACAAAACAGCTAGTTAAAGATGAATATGACAAATTATCAACAGGTTCTAAATTAGGAAAACCTGTTATAACAGCTTCATTATCAGATTTATCATCTTCGAACATTTTGTTCGAAAAAACTATTGATCAATTATCATTCAATACATCAGATTGGAACAAAATAAGGAAATTGGTTATTGATTGGTACACTGCATTAAAAACAATGGTTTCAGTCCAGAAGAATGTATCTGATTTATATGGGATGCCCGATGAACATTTAGATGAAGCTTTTCGATCTAAAGGATTTTTATTTTCGACACAATTATCTAATTATGGATTAGATATTAATTATAATAAAGTAAATTTTTATTATGATTTAGTTAATCTTTATAAACAAAAAGGTTCTCCTAGAACTCTTTTAAATACATTAACATATTTTGGTTTTCCTAATATAGAATTACTTGAATATTTTACATATGTTAGACGATCTACACAAAAAGTGGAATTTCATTCTACTTCTTCTGATTATACTGGAAAATGGTATTCAACACAAACAGATATTCTTCCATATGATGAAGTTACACAATGGGATCCTCATTATTTGACTTCTGAAAAATCTATTGTATATGGTCAGAATAATAATGGTTTACATCTTCCTACAAAAAGTCCATATTTTTCATTACGTCATTTTATAAATGTAAATGATTATGTCAAATTAATGACATTCATTTCAAGAAGAGTACAAGATCAATATCAAGCATGGGCACAATCAATTTTATCAACAAAAGTAGATCCTCCAAAAGAATTATATATAGAATCATGTACGATGGACGCTTCTGTTTTAGAATTATATTTATCATGTGTCTATACGTATTATCGATATTATGGAACAGAAGTAAATATAAAACATCCAACAAATCCTATATGGGATACATCTTCGCAATTAGGAGATCATGGAGAAAATTTTCTTTGTTATGATGGAACAGATGCATCATATCTTAATATAATAGAAGATTTTAAAGAATATTTAGAAAATTATCCTTTAACAAGAGATGATATAAAAAATAATCAGGAATATTTTTTAGATAAATTTTCTCGATTGACATCTACTAATTTTCTTCAAAATGAAAAAGTAGCTGGAAAAGTTTTAGAATTAATAAATCCAGAATTATTTAAAAGAATAAATGATTTATATGATATAAATCCTGAAACAATTGTTCTTGGGAATCTTTTAGAAGATTTGATGAAATGGGTAAGTAGTTATTTATCTATTGCACTTCCTCATTTGAATTTTGTATTATTTGGAACATTAGAATTCAAAAGAATAATGTCTCCATTACTGGATTTCTTTAAACCATATCATGCTAGATTACTAGCATATGATATGGCTTTTGTAGAAGATGATAGAAATACTGAATCTGTTATTGTAGAAGATGCACCAGAAGATCATATTGTAGAAGTCACTCTTGATTGGGATACGTGTAATAGCAAACCGTGTTGTAATGATACGTGTGAAGAATTAACTCCTGATAGTTTTTATTCGAGAGATACATATGATTGTGGATCTTTTTATGATATAGGTGGTGCATGTGATGGGAGAGAAAATTCTTTTATGACATATATAGAAGACCATCCACAAGAACCATTGAATTGTTTACAAGGTTTTACTGTTTTAGCTGATTATGAAAATCCTTCACATCCAGATTTCCAACATGATGCATATGTGGATACAGAAGTTATTAATATACCTCCTGAATTTTTTCCTCCTGAAAATGCAGGAGAAACTATCACATCTGTTGTTGCACAATCTGGTAATTTTATGAATTTCGATGAAGGTGGGTGTTTTGATGGTCAATATGGTAGCGATTTGTGTCTTATACAGGTTATAGAATAATTTTTATTGGTAAAATGAGAACATATAAATGAGGGAAAATTTTAATTTAATTTATGAGGAACAAATATAAAATGAACAATGAAGATACTATAAAGATTGTTGCTAAAGATACTTATGGTGATAATTGTTTAAAAGATAATGTAGGACAAAATAATAATATTGAAAGGAAACCTCAGGGTTGGGTAGAAGTATATGAAATTGATGAAAATAATAATGAAAATTTATTGTCCAAATCCAATTTAGTTGTATATGTTGGTAGAGAAACAATCGCACAACGAATGTTTGGTACTAATAATTCTGCTTCTGCTTCTACTAAAGATGAATTTATCACATGGCTAGGAGTTGGTTCTGGTGGTGTGAATGTAGGAGATCCTTTTAATCCATCTCCTCCTGTTGCTACTGATACTGATTTAGCTATATCTGTAGGAATAAGTGCTATTGATCCAAATTGTGCTGATCCACGAGGCGGATTTTTTTATAAAAAACCTATTGAATCAATTGAATTCGAACAAGATACCTATAATAATAATTCATGGTTAATTGTCAAATCAACATCAAGAATTTCTTTAGGAGATTGCATTGATGAACATATCAGCGAAGCTGGTCTATTTACAAGTGAAGGAGGACCTATTGCTGGTTATAGTGGGGATTTTCATTTATTTTCAAGAGTAACATTTCCACCTGTTGTTAAAACATCTACTAGACAATTGTTATTTGTTTGGTATCTTTTTTTCTAAAACACATAGAGAAACAAATTTTTTAAAAATATTGGAGTTTAAATATGAGTAATATTTCTCCGGGCGTATATACGAAAATCATTGATCTTTCAACATACGTATCCGCAGTTCCAGCTACCACAGGATTTATTTGTGCCCTGACTAAAAAGGGAAGGGATAATAAAGCAATTTTTGTTTCTTCACGAAATGATTTGATTCGTGAATGGGGTGAACCTTGTATTACAGATTTTGGTAAAGAATATGGACAAGGTTTGTATAATGCATATAATTTTCTAGGAGAATCTGGTTCATTATGGTTTATGCGTGTATTACCAGATAATGCTACATATTCAAATATTCGTATCGATGCTGTTTGGGATGGTATTGATACCACAGCGGATATTATATTGACATGTGTAGATCGTTTAGAAAAAATGATAGATATCGAATCTCAATTAGAACAATATGGTACAACATATCCAATTATGATTCTGTATCCAATTGGTCGTGGTGATTATTATAACATGATTGCTGTTCGATTGACAAAACATGTTAATCCTATGTTTGAAGGTGTATATGTTTTAGATATTTATGAAAAACAAGCAGACGGTACATCTGCTATTGTTGAATCATTTACAGTTTCTTTGAATATCAATTCCCGTGATCGTTCTGGTGATTCTATTTTTATCACTGATATTCTTGAAAAGTATTCAAATATTCTTAGAGGTCATCATTTAACACCTGATGGTGAAACTTCACCAGGTTATGATTTAGTTGTTAAAAATTATGATAACAATATGGGAAATGTTTCCGTTGATCTGACACCCGGGAATGCTACTTTAACAGATAGTCAACAAGATTTCATAGATTGGGAAAATCATGCCGAATCTGGAAATGCTATTTATTCAGTAACTATGATAGATGAACGAGGTATTCGCTTATATGGTTGGCTTGGTGCATCATCTGGTGTTGATAACGAAACTATCAATATATTTAATGATCGTGATTTAGATACTGCTTCACAAGAATGGATTAGTGTTGAATTAGACACTGATGATGATGGTGTTGTCGATATGCGAAGTATTGATGTATTTTCGACCACCGCAAGTCCAGAATATATCATCAAAAAGGATTTATCAGATGTGTCAGATGCGTTTTTAGGAGATGAACCTCCAGTTTTACGAAAAGGTTCAGATGGTGATATTTATAATATTAACCATAAAGTAGCTCCTGGTATATGTGAAGAATTATTATTCAGAGGATATGAAGGTTCTATTGATACACAGATTCAAGACAGAGAAAGAATTTTCTTCACAATGGTTTTTGATTGTGGTTATCCGACAAGAGTAAAAACTGGAATTGTTAGTTTAGTGGACCTTCGTCGTGACTGTGTTGCTATGTTAGATAATGGTGACAACTCAGATTATGGTAAAGCAATTTCTAAAAGAAATTCTGATCATGTTTATAATACTTATTTAGCTGCTCTTTATGAAGGGTATAATAAAGTATATGATGGTTTTACTGGTGCTGATATTTGGGTATCTCCTCTTTTCCATATGTCGTATCTCGCTCCTAGAAATGACAATGTTGCTGAAATTTGGTATGCAATTGCTGGTTTTCAACGGGGTGCAATTAATACTATATCTGAATTACGATATAATCCAACTCTTGGACAACGTGATCGAATGTATCTTCGTCAGCTAAATCCAATTGTTAAATTCAATATTGGATACAGCGTATGGGGTCAATTGACTACACAAGCTAAACCATCTGCTTTACAAGATTTAAATATTGTTCGTCTAGTATTATATTGTAAAGAAGCATTAGAAAGATATTGCCGTTTTTATATCTTTGAACAAAATGATGCACAAACTTGGTCATCTGTGTCTGGTGATATAAATGAATTTCTCGAAGAAGTAGCTGGTAAACGTGGATTGTATTCTTATACAGTTGATGTTGGTGCCACTGATTATGAAAGAAAAAGCAAACGCTTTCATGTGAATGTTACTTTAGAACCAACTCGTGTTGTAGAGAAAATAGAATTAAATTTTTATATTAAATAATTAATATTTCCCTTGATGATTTGAAATATAATCATCAAGGGAAAAAATCTAGAGGTATTTATCATGAGCATGAAATTTTCATTTTCAAATGTAAAAAATCAACTAGCTACTAGATATCATGGTGGTTCTGTTGAAGGAATAGCCGAACCATATGTGACTGGATATCATCACATTCATTGGTTGAAACTTCCTAAAATTGCTAAGGTTGAAATTGAAGGAAGCAGTGGAACATTAACAGAAGGTGATTGTGCAGATTTGCTTGCTGCTAGTTGTTTGTCTGTCACACCACCAGGTGGAACTCTCAATAAAGTATCATTCACTGGTTTGGGTGGTACAAAATGGGCAGTGCCTGGAAGTATTGATTATGGTGATTCTGTATCAATAAAATTCTTAGAATATTCTGGTTTACCAATTACTCAGATTTTTCATACATGGGTAAAAAATATTCGTGATTATAGAACGGGTGTATCCAGTAAACTGATTTCAGGAAAAGAAAGAAAAGGTTATTCGAAAAAAGAATATGCTGGTACTCTTTTATATTGGACTACTGCACCAGATGGAATTACTGTTGAATATTCAGCATGTTATGCTGGCGTATTCCCATTAAAAGATCCACAAGATTTATTTTCAAGTGATGTTGAAAATGTTGGTAAAATTGAACCAGAAATCGAATTCAATGTTGATTATGTATGGCATGAACAATGGGTACATGAAAAAGCAGTTAGTTTGTCAACTGGTGCAATTAAATCTGATTTCAATACTGCTATGAAGAAAAAATTTAACGGTTAACATATAAAATTATACGAGGTATTAATAAAATGTTTATAAATGAAAATATCAATGTTTCAGATAGTGCTATTTTTATGGGTTTTATGAGACATGCATTAATTGAATCATTGAAAGAAAATAATGCTGATAATGAATCTATTAAATATATAGAAGAATCAGCTAGTGATGCACAAGTATTGTCATTGGCGATGTATGGCAAATCATGTCCTAATGATAATCCTGTATTTGGCGAATCTTATCTTATGTCAAATCTTAAAGATTATATGATTGAAAATGTCAATGATTTTGATTTTACTGATGAATATTCATGTGCAGATTTTATGAATGAAATTGGTGGATTATCTTTAATTGATTCTGATTCGATTTCGATCATAACAGAATTTTCTAATTTACAAGAAAAAGATTGGAAAAAATTTGGAAACGATTTAGCTGGTGCTGCTAAAATGACATATAATCAAGGTAAAAATTATGTCAAAGATAAATATAATAGAGTAAAAACTGCACATAATGCTCAACAAACCGGACCTGGTGTAGGTGTGACTAATAAAGCAAGAGATGCTGCTAAGAATGAAATAACCAGACGTGAGTTGAAACATCGTTCAAAAGTTAGTGATGCAGCAGAAGCATCTGGACCTGGTATCGAAAATGAAAAAGCAGCAACAAATGCTCGTCATGCATCAGTGAATCAATTAGCCAAACAAGATTTAGCAGATCGTATGAAAATTAGAGATGCAGCTGGCGATGGACCTGGTGCTGGTGTAACTGCTAACGCTAGAGCAGCCGGAAGAAATGCCCTTATCAAAAATGCTGTAGATGATGCAGAAAAACGTAGAATTACAGCAGCGGCAAAAGCGGCAAAAGCGGCAAAAGGAAGTGGAAAAGCTGCTGGTGGTGATACTGGTGTGGCAGCTGCAAAACGTGGTCATGCAGCTGCGAAAGATTTAGCTGATCGAAAAGAAGCAGCTGCTTTGGCTCAACAAACTGGACCTGGTATCGTCGATCACAAAGGTAATTTAGATGATACAGGTGGTAGTGGTTTGATGGACAAAATTCGACAAGCTGGTGATAATATAGGAACAGCTTGGTCTACTTTCACCGGATTTGTAAATAAATATTCCGGTGGTCATGCAAAAGCAATTGGTGTAACTGCATTGGTTGGTGCTTCCGCATTCCTTGCTTATAAAGCATATAAGAATTATTTCTCGAAAGCTGCTAGAGCATGTGCAGGTAAATCCGGTGCTGAAAAAGATGCTTGTATGGCTAGAGCTAAACAAGGAGCTTTGGGTGTCAAAAAAGCAAACATCAAGAGAGCAATGTCTGCATGTTCCAAAACCAGTAACCCAGCAGCTTGTAGACAAAAACTACAAGCAAAAATGTCATAAATGTTTTATTTTGCGAAAAATAAATTATAAATAAAAATTAAATCGAGGTGTATAAAAATGTTTATTAATGAATCTACAAACATCAAAGATAGTGCTATTTTTTATGCTTTCATGCGGGAAGCATTAATTGAACAAGTTGGTGAAGATGAAGAAATGGTTTCTTTCATCGAATCTGCTTCTGATACAGATATTATTTCATATGCTGTAACTGGCAAAGCCGCCCCTGAAGAATTTGACAAAACTTTTTATGAAACTGCTCTTATGAGTATTATCAAAGAAAATGTTTTGACAAATCCAGAAATGTTTGTTGAAAGCGAAGATTATACAATGGCAAATTTTATTAATGAAATTGGAACATTAAGTGATATTTCTTCAATGGATATTATTCGTGAAGAAGTAGAACCTGATGAACGACGGAATCGTGAATATATTAATCTCGCACAAGGGAAAGATAGAATTGCGGCAGAAAAAGACAAAATTGCTTCTTGGGAAGTTGCTAAACAACAAGGTGTTGGTGAATTTGATGGTACTGAGAAACAAATGGCAAAAGTAGCTAAAGAACAAAAAATAGAAAATTTCACTAATTTTTTCAAAAGAATACAGAACGGTATCACAGGTTCAGAAGCATGGGGTAAAATCAAACAGTTTGCCACATCTGGAACAGGAAAAACTATTGGTGTTGCTGCCCTTGTTGCTGCCGCTAGTTTCATTGCTTATAAAGCATACAAGAATTATTTCTCAAAAGCTGCCAAAGCGTGTGCAGGTAAATCTGGTGCAGAGAAAGCTGCTTGTATGGCGAAAGCAAAACAACAAGCACAGCGAGCTCGTATTGCTTCACTTCGAAAAGGTGCTTCTCTTGCCAGAAATTCTACCAATCCTGCTAAAGCACGAGCTGCTCTGAATGCAAAAATTGCTGCAATCAAAAAATAAGAATTTAATTTCTTAATCAAAAGGGAGAGAGATTTTAAATCTCTCTCCCTTTTTTTAAATTAAAAAGGATTTGTAAGATGTCATCTATACTATTAGAAACAATCAATGAATTAAATGATGATAGCTTTTTAGGCCAATTTGGAATTGATCGAAAAGAATTAAATGAAATTGAGATGCTTTCTGAAATTGGTTCTACTATGTTATTTGTGCAAAATAATTATCGTGATTGTGTAAATATTTTTGGAGCAAAAGTAACAGGAGAATTAATCGAAGATATAAATAAAGAATACAAAAATATTATAACAGAAGGTATTATGTCAAATGGTGTAGAAAAACCAAAACCAATGGTGGATTTTAAATCTATTTGGGATACTATCAAGAATCATGGTGGTGTTATTGGTGCAACTGCTTTGGCAGCTCTTGTCATAACTGCTTCATATAAAATTTATAAGAATTATTTTTCTAAAGCAGCGAAAGCATGTAAAGGAAAAACTGCTTCTGAAAAAGAAGCATGTATGAATAATTATCGTGCTAATGCATATAAAATGCAACAAAATGCACTAAAGAAAAGTTTATCAATGGCTGATAAAACAAGTGATCCAAAATCATTCAAGAAAAAAATAGAAATTAGATTACAAAAATTAAAATCTAAATAATTATGATTTCGACTTATATTTAAGGAACATAATATTGAAGAAAACTATTTAGAAGTTTGTTTTATAAAATGAGACATAAAGTAATAAAAATAACTAAAAACGAAAAGGAGTAACAAAGATTATGTTTACATCATTTAATGCAATTTTGCCCACGTACGAAGTAATTGTTCCACAAACAAAACAATCGTTCAAATTAAAAAGTATGACAGTTGGTGATGAAGAACGATTGAAAGCTAGTATGATGAATGAATCGAAAATTTTATCACATTTGAACAAATGTTTATATGACGCTATTGCAGAAAAACCAGAAGGTTATACTTTAAAGAAATTTCTTGAAACAGTAACATTGAAAGATCGTGATGCATTGTTATATGGATTATATCATATAACATATGAAGAAATTAGAAATTATTCTGTTAGTTGTGGTAATTGTGGAAAATCTCATGATGTAACAGTGAATGCATCTGATACATTTTCTATGGATTTGTATCCAGGTGAAGAAAATGAAATTCTTTCAAAAGTTATTTCTGTTCCATTGAAAATTTTAAAAGGAGTTGTTTTTAAAATCAAACAACCTACTTTAAATGATGAAAACGAAATCAATCGTAGATTTGCATTTACTGCTAGAAAATCAAATGATATCCTAATGGATTGTTTGATTATTGATAGCTTCGAACAAACAACAGAAGAAGCTACTATTCCTACTATATATAATGAATTTGATGATATTATTTCTGCATACGAATCTTTACCAGCAAAAGATAAAACTGTTATCAAAAATGCTTATAAAGAAAATTTTGGAAAATATAAAATTTCATTAAAAATGAAAGTGAATTGTCCAGCATGTGGTAAAGTGGAGGTAATTGATATCGACTTAGTCGATAATTTCTTTCGATCAATGTACTAGTGAAGAATTTCGTGAAGAATTTATCAAAACAAACAATGAATTGATATTTTCTTGCATGGAGGCAGGTAAACAACCATATCAAAATATTATGCAGATGCCTGTTTTAAGATTAACTGCGTATTTAAAATGGAAACATGATTTAGAAGATAAAAAACAAAAATTAATGGAAGAAATGAATTCATAATAAGATTCATTTCTTCCATTAATTCAACATTTTCAGAGGTTTTATATGGCAAATCCATTATCTAGATTTCATTTATCATCTAGAACTAGAACAACTGAAATAAAATATTTTGATTATATTCCAAAAAATGATGCCACTAAAGATTTTATAAGAATAGAAAATATAGATGTTATCATAAATTCTTGGAATAATATTTTGTTGACACCAAGAGGTACTTTTGACCATGATCCTAATTATGGTAGTGGTTTATTTGATTTGATATTTGAACCAGTTGATGGGGATACTCAAAATATAATAAGAGAAGAAATATATAACAGTGTATATTATTATGATAATCGTGCTAAAATAAATAAAATAACAGTTAAATTTTTAAAAGGAGTTTCTTCTAAAAAAGGATTTAATGTTAAAATAGATGTTGAATACAAAGGTACTGTCAAAGAATTATCATTAGATATAATCAACTCATACGGTCAATAATATGAATTATGAATGGAGGTATTTTTTATTGGGTATATTTGCTATGATTTTTTTGAAAATCATAATAGGTTTTATTAAGAGTATAAAATGAATTTATTTTTTTTTATTTTAGGTTTTTTATTTGCAATATATGTAGAGAAAAATCTTATTTATATTGATAAATTTTTATATTATATTTTTAAAAAATTATCAAATAATGGAAATTGATTATGTCATCACCTCAATTATGGGAAAGACTTTATCATTATATTCATGAATATCAATATCTAGCTTATGAATATTATGCAAAAGATGCAGTAGCTTTTTTGACTACGTATTTTCATTTAAATAATGATGAAACTATTTGGGATAATGAATATTTGATGGGTGGTGCGTATGAGGAAATTGGAGAATTAACAGGAATAAGATGGGATAAAATATTATTATTACCTGTTTTTTTCATTGACGAAATATCTTCAATTGGTTTTGATGCATCTGAAATAGGTCAAAATAAATTAACAGAAACATATTGTGTCATCCCTTCCGAATATGGTTTTACACCATTACCACATGATATTATACAATTCGAACAAGATTATTTACAAATGTATCCAAATGCACATCCAGTTTATCATGTATCTGGTGTAGAAATAGCTCCTAATACAGATAGGCGTTTCTGGAAATTAAAATTAGAAGTTGATCAATCTAGAAAAATTTCAGAAGTAGAAAACCAAACCCTTGATACATATATGTTTTTTGATTATGCTAAACAAATACATACAATAGAAAATGCAAATATTTTATTGAAATTATTAGAAACTAATTCTAATTTAAAAAATATAGTTAAAAACCGTTTTGATGAACATACTGGTTTTTATTTAATATAAGGATTTGTAATATATGAAAATTTCATCTTTGTCTAAAGAAATATTTCTCTCACGGGATGCGATACAAAGTCAGATAATTAAAGAAATAAAAAATTATCTTGAATTAACAGATGTAGATTTAACTAAATCTTCTTTTCTATCTTATATAATTGGTATATTATCCACATTAACTGCTAATATTCTTTTTTATCAGATATCAGTTTACCGTGAATTCTTTTTAACAAAAGCACAATTAGATAATTCTGTAATAGATGGTGCTGCTAGTATTGGATATAAACCAGAAAATGCAAAAAGTTCTTCCGTAGAAGTTATTTTAACATTCCCATTTAGATTCGAATTCAATGAGATTATTTTTGAAATACCAGAAGGTACTGAATTCAGAGCATTAGAAACAAAATTTATTTTAAATTATTCGATAAGAACAACCGTGACAGCAAATTCAATGGTACAATGTTATAAATTCAAAGATGGAAAATCAGAAATAGTTCCTGTTACTATCATTCCAGAAGAACACGTATTCAATATAATGGTATCATTAGATCAAATGGAAATAGAAAAATTTGAATTTTCTGTTGGTGCTAATTCAACTGAATATAGATTTACTGATTATGCCATCAAAACATCTGGACAATTAGCAAAAATAAAAGTAATAATAGTAGAAGATGGAAGCACGATAGAACAAATATATGAACAATTTAAATCTATTTATTTAATGTCTTCAACTGATCATGGTTTTGTTGCAAGAAAAACAGACAATGGATATAAGTTGTCTTTCGGGAATGGCTTGATCGGAGTACAACCTCCAGTAGGAGCGAGAATATATGTAACTGCTTACACAACATCTGGATTTGATGGTAATGTCATAAAAGGAGTTATAACAAATACACCAAGAATAAATGCTGTTGCAACTGATACAGGAGAACATTTCACTGTTAATTATTCAGCTTTGAATGGTACACCTGGTGTGGGAGGAATTAACGAACCAACTCTCGAAGAAATCAAATATTTAGCAATTGATAATCTAACTGCATTACACAGATTTGTCTCTGAAAATGATTATATGAATGTTGGTTCGTTAATGCCAAATTCTCCATTAGCATTAAATACTTATCCAGTATTAAAACGAAGTGATATACGGACAAATGAAATTCAATTATTTACATTATTGAAATACAATAACACTATCGTACCAACAGAAAATATTTATATTGAACTAGACACCACGAATAGTATTGTAATTGATAAATATACAATATTTGAATTTAATAATGAAGAATTTGTGTCACCTTTTGATTTATTAGTTGATCCTGATTTAGAAGTAACTCGTTATAAATATATAACTAATAGTGTCAAATATAATTTGGTTCTAGAATCGACAAATATCCCTATCGAAGATTATGTCTTTTTTGGTAATTATTTATATGTACAAACATATGACAATAGAATCAGATTACGTATATTTTTTCAAACGATGGAAATTGATTATAATGAAATATCATGTACAATGACAGTTTCAAACACAATGATAAATGTTCCAATGACATTAAATACATCTGCTATGAATATTGTTCAATCTAATAATGGTGATACGAGCGAAGGTTTTTTTGAAGTATATATCGAACCATATGAGAGATTACCAGAAAGTAATGAAACATATACTTTTATTTTTTCACATAGCAATCTTGGTCAATTAAATACTTATTCTGTTAATTTTACTTTCCGTAAAAATTTAGATCAGATGATGTTATCAAATACTATTGTAAATAACGATGGTACTGTTTCTGTTTATGATATTCCTGTTGTAAATAAAAAATATTATGATGCTGTTGAAAATAAAGAAGAGTTTGAATATCATGTTTTCCAAAGAATTATTGATAATGTTGATTTTAAGAAGACTAGAATGATAACAGATTTTACAAATATTAAATTTGCAAATACTTCTCAATATTTAAAAAATATGTTATTAAATAGAGAAACAAGATTACCAATTGATTATATCAATATTTCTCAATTCGAACACGAACCAGAAACAAACGAAAGATTTATTGTTAATGATGATATAATTGATTGGAAAGATGTACCAATTGGCTATATTGCTATTTGTACAAAAGGAGCTGATAGCACATCTTCAACAGAATGGTCATATGTAAAACCAGAAATGGATGATATTATTTATGCAAAAAATACTGAAAAGAAATATATATATACAGGTCATGATTGGATCGAACCTATTTTTGAAATACCATTATTAATAGAAGCAGATGTTAGAATGCAAGATAATTATTCTATTGATAAACAAGCTTTTATTGATGAAATAAAAGAAAATATATTAAATGATTATAAATCAAGAATGGTATGTCAATCATATTTGAATAGAAGTGAAATAGTAGCAACTATCCAAAACACACAAGGAGTTGATCATTGCCGTCTAATAAAACCTGTTACGAATATATTCTATAATTATAGATTAGAAGAATTAACTACTGATCAATTATTACATTATACACCAGAATTATTATATTTCAATTCAACAAATATAACAATTAGATTGGTACAATAATAAATTATGCGAAATATTATCACAGATGAATGGCATATACACAAGATAAAATTACGTAAATTTTTTCATGTAATTACTAGTCAAGAATTATTAAATTTATCAGAACCTTGTTATACGCCTAAATTGCGTAAATATGAAGATTCATTGTATGATATGGTGAATGTATCCAAAAAAGAATTACAACAAGAAATAAAGAGTTTTTACAAGGGTACAGCAGCAGAGAAATGGTTATTGGAAAATGATACAACAACAAATTTATTAATTTTGATTCTTCATTATTTTGCTATAAATAAAGATAAAATTGGATTTCGTGCTACAATGATATTCTATAATATTAGACAGTATTCTAATTTATTCCATCGAAATTTTAAATTCTGTCAACCAGACGTTTTTAAATATACAATGGAAAATATGAGTAAAAGTCATATTTACTCAAGAGAGAAAACCATTGCAAATGCAATATATCATTTCAGTAATCAAATGGTTCATAGGTGGGAAAGAGAATTCGAAAAATTAAATAATCCTATGATGGTTTCAAAATTTGTACGAGAATGTAGACATAGACACGCACAAAGTTTAAAAAGTTTCACTGTTTCATATTATAATAATTCTGAAAAAGGAAATAAAATAGGACAAACTAGAGAAGAAATAACGAATGAGCATGGGGAAACATCAGAAGTAGGAGGACAAGTTAGAACTCCACAAAAAATAGTTGATTTAGTTGAGAAAATTACCATTCATAGATTTGTTGATATAAAAGCTATGGAAAGTGCTGCTAGATTAAATTCCGTTAACAAAGTATATGCAGAAAAAATTGTAAAAGAAATAAGTGCTGTTTACAATTCTGATATATTATTAACTATTTATCGATCATATATTGCAAATTTAAAAAATATAAATTCATTATGTTCGCATAAATTTGTATCTGAATTAAAATCTATAATTAGAGGGAAAAATTCAAAAACAAAATTTTTCAAAGAAGCTAATTTAGAATTATTAGAACATTCAATCAAAAAAGCAAATATAGAAAAAAATTATAAAAAATTAACTCAACAAAGTAAATATGCTTATTTAAATTTTATAATATTTTATTTATGTTGGTCTTTAAAAAATTTTGTATGTAAAAATTAACTTTTGATTATATACATCATCGTCTCAACATCATTGGTTATTTTACTCATATTATCCAATGTATTTTTTCCTGATCTAACCGTCTCTTCTTCTGATATTCCTAAATCATGTGATATATTAGAAACAGATTCTAATATATTAGAACTTGTTTCTAATATATTAGAATCTGTCCATTGTAATGTATTTTGAATTTCAGATAAATTATTAAATGTACTAAATCCAGTTGTTATTACATCACTACCATCTAAATTCAAATCATCTGCAATGTGTGCCATAGATTGTAATAAACTAGAAGATGATCTAAGAGATAAATCATAACTATCATAATATTGATAATTATTTTTAAATAGTTCAATTCCTCCCGCTACAACAAGATTATCAAGAATCCCTGTTTCATTGACAGTATTTTGTAATCCATCAAAAATCCCAATAGATGAAGATAACATAGCATTATCTTCTATTCCCATACCTTTTGCTAATTTTTTAACATTTTCTACCAAATCCAAACTAGCAAAAATATCTCCTTCTGCAACAGCTTTTACTTTATTAACTAAATCTATACCAGATGTTAAACTAAAATCTCCTATAGTGGACTGTAAATTTTTCAATAAAGAAAATCCTTCGGTAGGAGTCATTCTATTTCCAATAGAACCTAGCATACTACCTGCTGATCTTATTAATTGATTATTAGTTAATACCCCTCCGATATTATGTGATAAATTAGCAAATAAACTATCTCCCATTCGTAAAACATCATTTGTTCCCATTCCTAATTTACTTGCTATAGAACCCGCACTGGAAAATAAATTCTTCACACCATTAAATGTAAATTTTGCACCATTTGCAATTGAACTTGTTAATGATGAAAAAAATGATTGTTGATTTTTTATTATATTATCAACAGATAAATTATTTATATCTGCTATAGATGAAATATTGTTAAGTATATTTTGATTCATACCGAAAACATCAACTTGTGGGAGATTTAAATAAGATGAACTATCAATAATATTTTGCAACATATTACCAGATATATATTTTAATTGTTCGTCTGTTAAATTAGTTATAAAATCAGGCGGTAATGATTTTATATATTTTTCTAAACCTTCTAAGCTAATATCAGGGAAACTTGCTAACAAATCTTGTAGTTTGATCAAACCATCTTTAAACAATTCTTTTGCCATACTTTCTGGTATAGCTAATCCATTTTTAATTGCTTGTGACAAACTTCCAGCTTTTTTAACAGCATCAGAAAACATTTTCTTTGTTAAATATGGATCAGGATCTCTAGGCTCACCATCTTTTCCAGTTGGATCAGGAATATCATATCCAGAATCTTCTGATTCTTCTTCTTCTTCTTCTGATTTACCACTAGATGATTTTGGATTTTTATATTTTAAAATTTTACCTTCTTCAAAAGATTTTAAATATGATGCTAATGTAGGTCTGTCTTTTATTTCATCATCGTTAGAAGCTAAAATAGAAGAATATAATGAACCAAAATCTAATCGAACATCAACAATTCCCATTGCTTGATTATATGCAATTTGTTGTTGATCCCCACCTTTGATTATTGCAATATTACTTATATAACATGGATTTAAATGATAAATACCAGGTGCATTGATATCATGTAAAAATGGATAATTATATGTGGAACTATTCCCATCTGCCGAAATCGGGATTCCTAATAACATCAAAGCAGCAACAGGACCTATTATAAATTTTCTTGTAGATTCTAAATTACTTGGATCAGGATTATATAAACGAACAGTCATTGTATAAGAAGGAGTGAATTGACTATCTGACCATATTTGCGGAAAATCAACTCTTGCACCAGCTGCTATAGCATTTAAATTTCCAGCAATACTATTAACAGTATTATTATCAGACATTTGTCTATTTTTTATTTTTTTATCCAATCCTCCTGCAAAAGAAGATGCTTGCCCTAATACTCCACTAGCTAATTTTCCAAAACTTCCTAAATCAGCAGATTCTTTTGACATTGCTTTTGTTATCTGTGCAAAAGCATCTAATCCAGTATCACCACCAAATGTTTGAATTAATGTAGATGCTTTTTTAGATAATCCATTTGAAAAATCTTGTAAGAATCCTTCTGTGTATGAATTAGAAAAAGAATCTGTTGGAAAACTATCAGCAAGAAAAGCTACTTTTAATCCATTTTTTGGATTAGATAAAGAATATCCATGTTTCCTTAAAATTTCTTTATATTTACCCATTCCTTTTGTTTTACTAATTATCATTGTAGACATACCAGCTTTGAATTGTGGGTATGAAGGAGTTATTGTAGCTATTGGCATTGAATCTATCATTTTTTCATTGATATTTCCAATGTTATCATCGAACAAAGGTGGTAAACCAATAATAGGTGGTAATGTAGCCATTTAAATTTTTCCTCTATATATTTTATTAAAGTCCAAAATTATCAAATTGACCTATCATAACAGCATCAGCAAAAGCATCTGATTGTTGTGGTTTTGAATTTCCACTTCCTCCATCAGTGCTACTATTCTGTACTGATGAATTATTATTTGTTATAATTGTATTTGCCATCGATGTATTAGCTGCTACGATATGTGCAGTTGATTCTTTTTGATTTTTGTTAATTTGCGTAGTTTGATTGCTCAATGCTTTATTTAAACTTTTGTCTTGATTATCTGATTTTATTTTTTCTTGTTCGATATGTGCAGATGCAATATCTTTTCCTGTCATAACAGGAGGGGGTGATACAGAAGTTGCATTCGAAGCATCTAATTTGCTTGTTAATTTTTTCCTAGCTGCTAATAATTTATCAATTTGTGATTGATCACCTTTTGATTTAGCTGTGATTAATTGTTTATCAATTCCTTTTATTCCTAAAAGGATTCCTTTTTGATTTGTTTTCTTTGCTTGTTCTAAATCTTTTTTCCCAAAAGTAGATGTTCTTCTTTCTGTTGCTAATACACCTTTACTGGTATTAATTGTTGTCATATCAGAATCATCGGAATATTGTTTTTTCCCTGATAAAATTTCATCTATTGATTTGGTTGCATTTTTATAAATGTCAATTATTTTACCATGCGTTGTATCTATAAAATTGCCATATGAATCTTTCATAGATGTTTTCTTATTTAATATTTTCTTTCTCTCAGAAGGTCTTATATTGTTCATATTTATTTGTTCTTCTTTAGTCGAATCTTGTTGTCTACCAGCTATTCCCAATTCGAATATTTTTTTACCCAAAGCTGATTTTGTTTCATATTTAGGATTTCCATCATGATCCATACGAGAATATTTATATGATATATCCAATAATTTTTGTTTTGCTTCTTCTATTGCCATATAAGCTTGACGTGTTTTAGGAATCATTAAACTACGAGAATCTTCAGGAATTTTTAAATAATCTGATTTTAATTTTTCATATTTAGCAAGAGCTTTTTTGAATTTATTTTTTAATTTATCTCCATATGTTAATTTTTTTCGTGATATTATTTTCTTTTTTGATTTATGTTTTTTAACCAAATCAGTTCTAACTTTTTTATGAACTAAATTTTGTTTAGGAAGAACTGTAGAAACATTTTCTTGTACAGTTTCTCCTAATTCTCTTCCTTTTTTCACAATTCTATCTACCAAAATCTCTCTATTTTCTTGTGATCTTGCCAAACTTTCTGCTTGTGTATATGCTACTGAATCTGTTATGGTATGTTGTACTTTTTTAGCTCCCGAGACCATTTGTTGTTGTACACCAGTGGCACCTTGTCTTATATCATTCTCATTCCATCTATTTTCCTTATTAGCAATTGCTCCTTGTAATTTAATATATTTTGGTGAATTGGTAACTGCTGCCATTGCTGCATTAAATCTTTTTTCTGATGTTATACCATATGTTGATGCTTGTTTATATAAATCAGATTGTTTAAATTTCTTCCAATTCCATTCTGCTCGTGTGGCATATATGCTCAGAGAATGTGCAAAATCAGATGTATTAAATTTTGATATCCAATCTCTTCCTTTTCCCTCTGCCTTAATAGCTTGTATATCTGCAAATGTTTTTATTTTATCCCATGAACCGCCATATTCTTTTTGCAAATCTTTTTGTAGTTGTAAATATTTTGGATGTTTATTGATCCAATCTTGTGTCCTATTCCCAAGATCATTTGCTATATAAATTGCATCACTTCCTAATTGTCTACCAAATTTCTTTGTTTTTTCCCATAAATTACCACCAGCAGTCTGCACTTCTTTTGGTGTTGGTAATGCTGCTAATCCTTTTGCCGCAGATCTAGCTATCGTTGGTCCTACTTTATGTTCTTCTGCATATATTTTTTGACTAGCTACATTTGCTTGTTTTTCTTCTGGTGATAGACGATTTTTATTATCAAAAGCATATGGTTTTTTACCTGTAGTTGGCTTATTAGGAGAAGGTGTTTGCAATCCAGAAACAACAGATGTTCTAGCTAATAAATCATTCTTTTGTTGTTTATCAACTACACTCAAAAAAGCTGGATCAACTAATGAAGCAGACATTGAAATAGAATTACCTTTTTTATGTGTGGCAATTGCTCCTTTGACAGATTCTTCTGTCGTTTTGGGTGCTTCTTTTGGTTTTGGAAGAACTTTTTTGAGATACCAAGGCGCTTTGTCATATAGCCATGCATATGCCCCACTAATAGCAGATGATAATCCTTCTTTCATGAAGGTGAAATATTGTATATATTTTTTACCAATCCATTTAAACATTTCTATGGGATAACTAATAGCTTTCTTTATAACTTCCCATGCTTTTTTAAAACCTCCCATTATACCATCTAGGGATTTCGCTATATTTTTTCCTCCAAAATATCCAAGCAAACCACCGGCTATTCCACCAATAGCTGTTCCGATACCCGGAAAAATCATCGAACCAATAAGAGCACCTTTTGCAGCACCTTTTAAAGCACTTCCTACACCACCATCGCCAGTACCACCCAATGCACCAGCAATTCCACTAGCTAATTTAGACGTACCCCATTCTTTAGATTTTTTTACTCCTCCGTATGCATCATATCCCATCATACCGAGGCCAGCCATACCAGCCATACCTCTTCCGGTCATCAATTTAGCACCAAAGGATTTCATATTTCTTTTAGCAAATTCTTTGAATCCATCTTTGAATAGCATTCTAGATAATCCTGCCATGCCAGATTTTACTAATCCTTTGACTCCCATCACTCCTAATATCATTGATATGGATTTGATTATACTTTTACCCCATCCTTTTATCCATCCAAATCCAGTACCTAGTATTTTACCTAACCAACTATCTTTTAATTTTCTTTTCATTCTATCTTTTTCATCTGCTAAAAAAGATTTAAAAGATAATCGATAACTATTTCGACTCAATTTATTTGCAATTGAATTTTCACTGATCAATTGATCCATCTTCAATACCAATCTATCAGTAATATTATCTTGTCCAACTGCTTGCTTTCTAGCTGCTTCTCTTACTCTTTGTGGAGAAGAATCAGGAGAAAGAAATTTATATGTTCCAGCTATTGCTTTGTTTTTGAAATTATCAATTTTATCAGAAGCAGATTCATTGAATCCTTTCATTTTTTCAATTGTTGATTTGTATATTTTACTTTTTCCAATTTTCTTTCCAGCAGCAATAGCGAATCGTGCAGGTCCTGCTTGTATAGCTAAACTAAGATTTTCATCTGCTTGTTGATTCAAATCTTTTGCATATCCATTTGGATCTTTCTTATATGATTTAAACACCCGTTTAGCTATTTTTTTATTTCTTCTGTCTTCTATTTTCTTTTTATTTTTTTCTATAATAGCTTGTGTTTTTTCGAATTTACTTTGTTTATCTTTTTCTAATTTAGTTTTAGCTTTCCAATATAATAATCTATGAGGGTGTTTCTTGTTGGTAATATAAGCATCTTCATTCAATCTATTATCAGCATCGATTCTGCCGACATCTAATCTACCAATTGCCCCTGATAAAGAAGATTGTAATGCAGCACGATGACGTTTTTCTTTTGTTGTTCGTTTTTTCCCAGCAACATCAGGAGAACCTAGATGGATTATAGATGCGCCAATTATCCGTAATAATTGAATTTGTGTATATCCAATTTTTACTTGTTTTTCCAATAAATCTTTTTGTGTTACTTGATATTTTTGATATTCAGGAACTTCAGCAGCATTTTTTCTTTTATTCCTCCAATCTTTAAATCTTTGCTTAATTCCTTTCGTAAATTGATATTTACCATCATCGATATCATTAATACCATTTGCTGAGGAGCCAGTTTGACTCATCATATATTTGTTCCATAGATTATATTGTTGTTTCAGATGATGAACAATATTATCCAATCGCCACATACTATCTACATATATCATATCCAATACAGCAGCAGTATGTTCAGCAGTTCCTTTTCCTCTTGGGAGTTTACTTTGATATCCTCCTCTTGATTTTGTTGCCCATCTATATATACGAGGGATAGCCATTAATGTATCTTGACCTTTTTTCAAAAACCATACAATATTCCTAAATGCTGCATGTTCCATCAATAGACGTTCATATGTCAATCTAAAAACAGAATCTTTTCCAGAAAGTGAATTATTTATTTCAATCAATGCCTTTACCATTTTTTCTTGGGTAGACATTGTTGTTTCATCACTTGCTACTTTATATGCACGAATAGCTGATCCAATGAAACCTTTCTTCTTTTCACCCTCACCGAATCGTGAATGGAAATATGTATCTTGGTCTACTTTCAAAGAACTTAATGTGCTTTGTCGCATAGCTGTTGATATCAGACTAAATAAATTAGCACTCCATGTTTTACCAGTTCCTTCTATACCTAATTTTTTAGCATCATATGCAGCACTTGCATCTAATGAATTTTTTGTTTTTCTATCCGAAACAGATCCAAATTTTCTATTCAATAAATTATAAATTTTCTTTACATTTCTATCTATAGACATAACTGCCATTGTTGGTGATTTTGCATCATTAGCAGTCGATTCTCTTTTTATTTTAGCTTTCTCTTTTTTAATTTGTTTCAAACGATCAGGGATATTTGTATATTGCGCCGAAAATTTCTTATTATTTTCATTGGCTAATTTTGTTGCTAATAATATAGCTTTATTTGAAGAAATAACTAAATCACTGATGTTTTTTTCTGTTTTTTTAGATATACCACCAATTGAATAATTATTTTTCTTTTTATCTTGTATTTTCGATTTATAATTTTTAGCATTTTGTGCTAAATTATTAAACGAAATATCACTAACATCGTTTATTGCCATATTATTTCACCTTGATCATTGACATGGCTTTGGGTATCTTATTAGCTGATACACGAATTTCAGAAAATACTGCGGCTATTTCAGAAGGAAAAATTAATTCTTGAATTGCTAAAGTTTTAGCTTTGTTATTAGATATAGCTGGATATGTTTTTTGTAAACAAGACATTATATAATAACATGATGGATCTTGCATAGCTTTCATTATACCAGCGTATTGGTAATTGACAAAAAGAGAAATCAATTTTTTATAACCATCTTGAATGATAGAAATCAATTTTTTTTCTACACCAAGTTTTGTTAAAATAGAATGAATAATTTGAAATCCTTTTTTGAATACTGCTGTTTGTAAATCTTTACCATGTACTTCTGTGTTATAAAATACTTTTAGATAAGCATCTATATCTTTAGCAATTAATTTTGAAGTATCGGTTTTTATATTCTTATCTGCAAGAATATGAAAAAATACATTATAAAAATGAACAAATTCATTATAAAACAATTTCAAAAAATTTCCTTTGCCATGAGCACATGCCATATGCATACATTCATGAATAGACAATCTCCCAATCCATTCATCAGATGAAAATCCGAATGTCGTATTATTGTCAATTAATATAAATATTCTATTTGAATTTGGATCATAAAAGGCATTAATTCCTTCCATTGAATGACCCCATACTTTCATAAATGAATATGACAATAAACCTCTTGTTAAATATACAGGAGTCAACATTTGTTTATCAATCATTCTATCTAGAAATTTATATGATGAAGATGTTGATTTGTTTTTTGACAAAGATTGTTTGAATTTGCTTATTAGGACTTTGGATGAATATAATTTTAATTTTCCATCCAATACCGCAACCAATTTAGGATTAATTGGAATTGCAAATAATTCCTTTAACAATTCATTTTCGGATAAAATCATAATTTTGCCTTTATATTTTTATTAATAATTCTCTTCAATATTATGTTCTTAATTTAAAAATTCAAATGTATCAATTGTAGAAACATTTCTATGTTCATTTATAAAATCATTTAAATTTTTAGCTAATAAATTTTTATCTATTATTTCATAAGGATTTGAATTTTCTGTATATATATCATCATTCATCGCCATTATATCTGCAAATTCATCAGTAGCAGGAGAATCAACATCTAACATCAATGGTGGATCATATTTTTTCACATAACATCCAAATGCTTTTGTCATCGCAAGGTCATCATTACAATCAGAATCAGCTTCTACTTTTCCATTATTTTTCGAAACCAATCCAATCAATTCTAGTGCCATTCTTTTTGATTTAATAACAGAAGGATCTTCTGTTATCATTGAATATAATGCATCTATCATCAACGGTCTAGATTTACCTGTTGTTGTTAAACCTGTTTTAACAGTATTTTCTGTCGGATGTTCTTTATATAATCTCATACTAAATGGAGTTCTTTCCATAAATTCAACCACTTGTGTACCATATGAATTATTTTCAATAACAATGGGTCCAGAATCATAAACAGTTGCCGCATATAAAACTACTTTTCCAAAATCTGTTACAGCACTTTTCCCTTGATATTCCCATACTTGTTCGTCTGTTATATAATCAGTAATATTTATTGCTGAATAATCATTACCATGTTCAGATGCAGTATCAACACATATCATATAAGGTCGACCTTTGACAGCTTTCTTGAATTCATACACAGTTCCATTAAACATTTTCCTAATATTAGGATTAGAATCTTTGGTTAATTCCTGTAAAATTTGACATGTTTTATCAGAGAAAAAAGCTCCTGCTGATGGTAAGAAAACTAATTCTAATTCTTGTTTAATTTTTCGATCATCATTATCAAACAACATACATTGTTGTTTGTACCAATCAGGATCATCTGCCAATTCTTTTATATCTCTCCAATGAATAACCATAGGAGTAAGTAAACTATTACCAGATATAGCATTTGTATATTGTCTATAATAAAATGAACCAACACCAGATGTTTTATTAGGAGTTGATAATATCAATGTTCCATATGGAACCCCTGCTTTTTTAGCATGTTTTTGATTTGTTGATAAAGCAGGTACCATTGCTGTCCATGCTTCATCAATATGTTCAATAAAAGCAGCTTCATCGATAACAAGAAAAGTAATAGCTTTACCACGAAGAGTTTTTCCAGGTGCTTTTGGATTGACTGTGGCAGCAAAACATTTAGAACCATTTGTTAAAATAAAAGATTGTTCTGATCTTTTTGCAAATCCTTTTTGATTAGATTGTCCACCTGGTGGTTTTAACCATATTGGTAATTTATCTATCATTCCTGAAATTGTTCTTGCAAAAGTAGTTGCTTCCGGGCCATCTTTTGAAACAATACCAACTACTACATTTGGAAAAAATATTAATAACCATGCACAATAAGCTTGGAGTGTTGTTGATATACCAACCTGTCTGGATTTTAATACTAATACATGATGCAAATCTTCAATCATATCTATTAAAGTTTTTTGTAAATCATACATATCAAATTTAACATCACCACCTGGTAATTCTAATAAAACATACCTAGCACAAAAATAAAAAAATGATTGTTGACATTTTAACCATTCTTCCATTTTTTGTTGTTTTTTAGCTAATTTTTTATTAGACATTAAACTGTTCTCTGCTCCAATTTGGTCTAGTGAAAGTTATATTAGCTGATGATTTCCATCCACCTTGTTCTCTTCTTAATGTAACATCTGTAGAAAATAATATGTATCTACCATTTAAATTATCATAATCATTTGTTCTTGATTCAAATTCAATTGGTTCTCCAATATTTGTGAATAAGTGTAATGGAAAATCTCTGTTAACAGTGACATTTAATCTAGTCATATTAAAAACTGCTTTGTTCAATTTAGCAGATAACCAATATTCATCTTGTATTGGAGTTCCGTCATATTGATTATTCACTGCTATTTGTGAATAGTTTTCTATATCTCTATTGTGACATATATGATTTGATATATATCTTTTTCTATCATAAATACTAGCTGCTAATTCAGGGTAATCAATATATCTATTGATATATTCATCTGTTTCTATATTATCTATTCTATAGAATTTATCTATTGGTTTGTTTATATAATAATTATCTCTTCCAATAGCAGAATAAACACCATTTGCTACATATTTAGTAGTTACATCAGTATAGATATAATAATCTGTATAATTTCCTAATATAAAATTATTTGTTATTTTATCTGTATCTTCTTCGTCGTTTGCTAATTGGATTATTTTAAAAACTGGATCAAAATGTAACCATCTATCGGTTATATTCATTATTTTATAATTTATAGATGCTTCATAATCATTATCAGCATGACCTATACTAGAATAAAAAACACCATATCCATCAAAAACACCAAATTCATTTAATAAATAATCACAATGATTTTTCACAACAGTTGGAGGTAAAATTATTTGTTCAATAGGAATATTATTTGCACCAGCTGTATCTGTTTTTATATTAAAACCTGTTCTTGAACTATTGAATTCAGGAATCAAATCAGATATCATATCGAATAAAATTTTATGGGGACTTTGATTTCTATATATTTTATTTATGTTATATGTCATTACACGATATGCATGTTCTGGCACAGCTCTTATTGTAAATGCTTTTTGATCTTGTAGTGATTCTTCATTATTTAATAATTGATTTGATATCGGGACTTCATATTCACCGGATAAATATAATAAATCAACTGTAAAAGGAGAAAATTGCATATCTGTTCCGTCATGATTTTTCATATGAATAGTCAAATTTATTGTTATATCCCCTAATAATTTATGACGGATCATTTCAATAGGTTTTATATTCAAATTAAAAATAAACATTGGATATGGACTATTAAATGTTGAAATGATTCGCATACTTTGTAAATCTGGTTCATAATCATATTCATCTATGACTAATTCTAATACAAATCCAGTAGGTACTTGTAGAATTTTTGGATCACCACCATTGACTAATTTTGCCATTTATTTTTACCTTGTTTTCATTAGGAACATAATATTGAAATAATCATAATCTTTTATTTGGAGAAATCATGAAAAAAATAATTATTCTATTAATCATACTTCTACAATATTATGTTCCTATTCTTATTACCAATTCTTACGCAAAACATTTACATAAAGAAAAGATATATCAAATGTATTGGGCAGATGAAAATGATGCTATTGCTACTGAATATATTTTACCTGATAGAACGAGAGTAGATATCGTCACAAATGAATATGCAATAGAAGTTGACTTTGCTTCAAAGTGGGCAGAATCGATTGGACAATCTTTGTATTATGCAGAAATGATGAAATTGAAACCAGCAGTTTTATTGATTGTCGAAGAGATGAAAGATATGAAATTTGTTTATCGTATCAAAGTATTATGTGATAAATATGATATCAAATTATTTATTATATTTCCAGAGGATTTGGAATTTAGTGTAATGGAAAAATAGACAAAAAAAATCTTCCAGATGAGAGAAGATTTTTCGGCATTGTTTAATATGCGAAACAATGCCTGTTGAAGAAGCCATCAGCTTCTTCAACTAATTTTGTCAAGTAGCTAGGTGTTAACAACCCACCAGCTACTTGACTTCTTTTAACCTTCTCAAAGAGATCTCTGTTTGAACAGACCATCTCTTTCGAAAAGTTAAAAGAAACCGACCGATTATAAAAATCAGTCAGTTTGATTTCTTGAAAGATATTTGATTTTTCTCCTGCGAGAACAACATCACAAGAAAAATCAAATTCTACTTCTACCACGTTTTTTACTGCTATCGAATTCGTCATTTTATTTCTCCTTATATAGTTAAAAATATCATTCGTTTGGTATCACTAATTAATATATATAAAAACAGTGTGATAGTCGTATAAAAGAATATATGATATAGCGTTTTAGAGCATAAATAGACAAAAAAAGTCACCATTTCAGTGACTTTTTTTGTACTTCTTATCCGTTCAATGCAGACAACATTCTGGTAGGAATGTTCAATGTTCTTTCTGCAATATTATCAAGCATTTTCTTCGCATTGATATTCTCTTCTTTACATGAATAAGTAGCAATAGCCATAAACATATTCCATGCATTAATCGGAGGAATATTATCTTCATCAAATTCGTTTCCATTATTTGTCAAATTGGCAAGATTATGGACAACTGCTGCATATCTTCGTTTTCCTAACTTTTCTACCATACCCAATGCTTTCATTGCATCTTCTGCTGGAATAACTTTTTCAAAATTTTCATTTATCAAATCAGTAATATTCGTATTAAATACATCAATATAACTACCAATATTTGATTCTAATTGTGTATTAGAACACATGATATGAATCTGTCTCATGCTTGAAATTTTCTTTTTAAGAGAAACACTTCCAATCAAATTAAAATTTTCATCAACAATACCAATACCAAAAGAATACATAGCGGCTTTTGTGCCATTATATGAATTTTCAATATTGATCATTGGAACAACAATTTCTCTACTATTTGAATTAGATGAACGATTGATAATCATCAATTCGGATGACAATTGAGTCATATTGGCAGAAAAAATTGTTTTTTCAGAAATATTATTATTTCCTGATGATAAATTATTAACAGATTCCATAACTGCATCAACAGCCATTGCATTTCCAAAGAATTTGTATTCTGTAGAAACTGCTCCAACATATTGTCTATCATCAATTGGTGTAGTCGGTCCTCCTGTGAAAATTGCCAATGAAGGTAATTCATCAGGTCTGGTAACACCTCTCAATATCTCGTACCAAACTGATGAATATCGATCACGATATTCATATAAACCATGATCAATTGTTTCTAATCCCATCTCAAGGGATTCTGTAAGAAATGACATTTATAAATCCTCCTCTATATGCTTTTTTGCATCTTCTATAAGATTATTTAACATGTTTGTAAATTCTTCATCTGTTAATGGATCACCATAATAATCAATCGGTTTACTATAAAATTCTTCCATTATTTCAGTCGGATAATCATCATCTTCAATATCATGATCAATAATATGTACATCAATATCATTATTTGTTGCTCTAACATTTGTAATTGTTCCACTAGATACTTCTATTAAAATTTTATTCTTCATTAGATATCTCCAACGTATCATGTATTTTCGATGAACTTATCATTTTTTCTTTGATACCATTCATCCCATAATCAGAAATAGTTTTATTAATTGTAGCCTCTACTTGTGCTTGTGCTTCTGCTACTGTATCTTCTAATTTTTCTTTTTGACATCTATTAAGAAAATCGAAATTTGAATTAATTTCATTATATATTCTAGTTAACAAAGATGATATATTATTTTTATCATCTTTTTTCAAATTTCCTTTTTTTTCAAGTAAATCAGATGCTTCATTCGATAATTTAGCAATTACTGATTTTAATTTAACCATTTGTCTATCAATATCATCTATCATTTCTCTTTTAACATCATTCGTAGGAGTATCTTCTAACCAACCTTCACCTTCAATGAATCGTAATGTACATGGTACGCCTGATGTATTTATACTAGATACCATTTGTGCAAATTGTGATGGTGTAAAATATAATTCTACAATAGTTTTTTTTGAGAAAAAATGTTCTGAATATAAATCACGATTTTTTTCAGATCTCATAACTTTTAATGATATTAATGTGTTATGTTTTATTTTACTGCCATATGCAGGAACACTTGGATGACAAGAAGTTCTACTAATAGAAACCATTCCATATGAAGGGTGTTTATCCAAATCTCCAAACATAATATCATTATTTTTTTCTCTTAAATCTTGAACGGTTTTATTTGATGATCCATGACATTGAATATATTTTTCAGCTAATTCTTTGTAATTCGTCATATCATTACTACTGTAATAATATTCAAGAATTTCACGAATAGTAAATTCATGTCCATATTTTTCTTCTGTTAATAAAGGTCCTTTTATATCAGCTATCTTTTTTAGCAACATTTTTACATTCCTTTTCTAATTCACGTACGTTAATTTTTACCCAAACAGATGTATCTGTTTTTCCATTTTTAACTGGATACAATGCTGCTTTTCTTGCTTTTGTATCATCTGTTATCCACATATTTAAATCATTATCATTAGATATTTGCACCCATTTGTCTTCTGGATATTCTGTATGTGAATCTAAATATGATTTGATATAAATTTTTGCTGCATCTATATCAGTTATTTCAATTTTATTCATTTCTAAAATTATATCATCTTCTTCTTCTATTTTAAAAGAACCATCTATATAATCAGATTCTTGTGGTAATGGTAATTCATCGCTATTGATTTTATAATTTCTCACTTTAGTTAAAAAATCAATATCATCTTTTGCTTCTATTTGTAATATACCATATGCTTCCCATGAAACAGGTAATTTATATTTTTTCATATTATCTCCTTTAATTTTTTTTAAAAAATCTTATACCACCACAGACTGAACACGTTTCTTTTTTTAATAAAAACAATATAGTTTCATAAGAAACAACATCTGATAAACATTTTCTGATTTGTTCTTTGTTATTTGAAATAAACCATTTGTATAATAATCGTTCATCTCCTGTTAATAAATTAACAAGAACACCATAACAACCATATTCAAGATAATATTTATCATTTGCTTCTTTTGTTAATCGAAAATTACAACCATTTGGAAATGTTCTGATAGCACTTTTTAACACATCATCTAAATTTCTTTCTTCTTGGAGAATTATTTTTTTCATTCAAACTCCATAACGTAAAAAATCCCCTCTTGAATTTTTGATCAAGAGGGGATTTTATCGAATATGCTTATTTAATAGGAGCTTCTTCACTCATACCAGTGTTGATAACAATAGGTTCATAATCTAATATTTCAATTCTATTTTCATCGAACCATTTTGCAGATACGGGTTTTCCTTCTTTATCTACTTTAGGAGTGATTAAATATTGATCACATCCTGTAATGTATCTACAAAAACCTGTAATAATACCTTGAAATTCTGTTATTATATCTTCTGCACGACAACCTAAATTATATGTATCTTTTTTTTCTAACATCAGAATAATCTCCTTTAACAATTATCAAAAAATGATGATATTAAATCAATAGATAAATTATTGATTCTATCAAAATCTGGTTTCTTTGGTAATTCTGAATTATCTTTTGCTTTTTTGATTCTATTTTCTAATTCATCGAATAATTCTAATAATACTTTCAGATCATATTTCCCATTTTTTATATCTATAATTAATTTATTTTCTTTTAATGGAAAAACCAAATTTCCTGTTTCCAACAATTCGATTCCTTCTAACGTCAAACGAATTAGGTGAGAACCGAATTTCGTATCGAAACCATGTTTACGAATCAATTCTTTCCTATGTGACATATTAGAAAATCTTTTATTAATAATCGATAATGCTTTTTTATTCAATACACCTAAAGGTATTTTGATATCACCAACTGCCATATGTTCTTTATCAAAATATTTTCCGAGAATATTTTTAACATGATGCAGTGTATCGGTCGGATTTGCTTCCTCCAATACTTTTTTCACATGTTCATATTTATCATGATTATCTAATTTAACAATCATTTTCTTTTTTTGGGAATATGCATATCCAAGAAATCGCTGATACAATCCTTTGTGTAGAAATATTTCTTTGTGATTTAAAATTGCTAATCCTCTAAAAGTAGAATTGATTAATATTTCTAATGGTACAAATAATTGTTCTATAATTGCGGGGTTATTATCAGCAGCTAATTTTATGAATCTTTTTAATTCATAAAATTTTCTATCGATTGCATTTTTATCATTCTTTCCATTTTCATGTTTTGACGCTATTGAAAAATCTATTTCCTTAACATCTTTCATTCCAAAATAATAATCGATAGGAGCAATGAAAATACCAGAAAAATCTTGATCAGAATCTTTGGTATTTGTACCATATAAATGTGACCCAACTGGATATTCTAAAATGATATTATTTTCTATTTCTGAAAATTGCATATCAATCCTTTAATTGTTTCCGAATATTTATTAAAATAGATTGTGTATCCAACAATGATATGTAATCATTAGCAGTTTGTTTCCCATTTAAATATCTATCAATTGTTTCGATGTTTCTTTGAATATCTTTTTTTGTAACTTCTGGATCATGATTTGGACCTTGATATAGTTCAATAGTAATTTTCATATTATTCATCTTCGAAGATTTTTTTCAATCTATCATATTCTTCTCTCTGTCGTTTTCTTTTCTTCATTTGTATATGATCAAATTTTTTCTTTTCATCTTCAATTTCTGCTTTTGTTTTCTCTCTTTGATAATAAATAGTTACATCCAAACCAGGTGCACCATAACTATCATAAAACATAAAATCGATTGTGATAGAATCTTGATATTCTTTCGGAACTTGTTCAAATTTACATTCCCAAAATTTACGAAAATCATTAATTGCTTCTGGAATTTCATATATCCCAAAAGAATCGGATTTGATTAATTTCAAATTTTCCATATTCTCCTTATTTAGAAGTGTGTGTAAAAAGATTTTTACACACACTTCTAATTTTATACAGTCTCTTTTAAAACTTGTGAACGATACACTTTGCCTTTTTTCATCTGATATTTCGACAATTGTCTCGTAGTTGCTTCGACACCAGCATTTTCACAATGCTTTTTGAATTTATCTGCTGATGTCAATTTTTCACGAAGGGTTTCTATTTTTTTCTCTTTAGCCATACTTCATCTCCTTTTTAATATTAAATTCTATTTTAGTTAAAAATTAATCTTTTCTAACATCAACTTCTTCTATTTCTGGCAATGGTTCTTTATGACTATATCGACTAGGAGTATCAAAATGAACCCCTAATTGTTCTGGCCATTTTCTTGTTTCTGGTGTATTTTTCTGTTCTCTCCATGCTAAATGATGTCGCACAACATGTTTTATATCTGTTAATTGTCGTGCTTCATCAGATATTTCATTGCTGTTAATTCCATAATAACCACCAGATTGAAATTCTGGAAATAATATTTTTTTAACTAATAAACAATTATCCCAATTTGCATTAGATGAAATATCCATTAAAACATCTGTTTGCCCCATATGTAATCTGCTAACTAATTCACATGTTCTTGATAATAAACGAGCTTGATTAATTGTTAATTTTAAATTTATATATGGAGTATCCATTATGTTACCTCATCTTTATCCCAATTCATTTTTTTAAAGAACATTTTTTCTCCTTGATGATGATAATTAGAAATACCATTTGGATATAATGCTTTTTTAATTCTTTGACAATAATTTTTTGACATATATTTTAATGATGGTTTTTTATCCATAGCTAAAAGATGAACAGCATCACCTAATGCATTTCTCAATGTATTATCATTTTCTGTTTTGCATTTTGTTTCGAAATCGATTGCAGCACCTGATGCAATCGTTAAAATATATGGAAGTAAATCTGGATGTTGTATTAATTCTTTTCTAAAAATTCTCAAAAATCTTTTTTTATCTATATCTATATTCAAAAGTGTTATCCAATCAATTTTTTCTTTTCCCATGTTAATAAAATTCCTTTATTGATTTATTATATTATGAAAAACTGATTCTATTTTATTCAAAAAATCATCTAATAAATCATTGTTTTCAATCTGAATTGCACATTTATCTTTGAATACATGACATTGTTCAGAATTGTGTTTAGGATTCCATTTCAAACCTAATTTATCAGAACGTTCTTTTCGAATTGATTCGTGTGCGTCTATATAAATAAAATTCCAATCATAAAAATAACATGAATCATATTCAATTAAATATCTTAAATCATCACATATTAAAATACCAATATTATCTTGCGAAATATCATTTACTTTTTCTTCAAATATTTTTACAAAAATATCTTCGCCAAAATGTTCTTTAGCAAGATCACTAAATTCTTGTAAAAATGGTCTATGTTTTTCTTGGTGTAATATGGCTAATACGTCATAATGAGGTTGAGCAAATTTTAATAAATATATATTTTTTTCATCACATAATTTTTTTATATATTCATATGCAGATGTTTTTCCTGAACAAGCAGGTCCTACTAAAGCTATTTTTATCATGTTTTTATATTCCCTTTACGTTTATTTCCCCATATGCTTCATATGCATCAAATAAATTTTCATTTATTTGATTTTCTGGTTTACAATTTTTGCACATATATTGTCCCTCTTCTAATTCAACTAAACAAGTAGGTCCACGTCTAGGACACTTTCTTTTTTGTTTTTTTGGTTTTATCATAACACCAAATGGATCTTCTAATAATTCTTTTCTACTTTTTCTATATAATTCTTTAGAATCTTGTTTTGCTATTTTTTCTATTTCATCAATGTGATATAATTTGATAGCTAATTTTTTATATGTAACTAAACGAAAATCGGCATTGTTTGTTAAAAATCCTTTTACAGAAGGAAATAATTCTTCTGCTTCAATCCTATCAAACCATTCATCAGCAGGTTCGGGTTTTTTGATATGTGATAAAATATATTCTCTTCTTTCTGCTGTTTTTCTTTTTTTTTCTAGTTTTTTTTCCTTCAATTCTAATATTCTATGTAAATAATATAAAGTGGTAGGGGGTCCACCTTTTCCACTTTTTTGTGTTGCATCAGGTTTTATACTATTTGAAACGGTTTGTGGTAATACATTTAAAATTTTACCTGCTTCCATCATAGTAATTAATTTCATATTTTCTTTTTCTCCTTAAAACGATACACAGAATGTCCACATTTTGGACATTTATAACATGTTATCAATTTTCCACTTCCACCATATGACATTGTTACTATTCTATCATCTCCAATAAAATCTGGTATTCCTACAAAAGTATTTTGAATGGCGATTCCTATTTTCATATGACCACCACAATTTCTTTTTGTACATATTATTTTCATATATCTCCTTTTAATATTCAAAAACGTAAAAAATTTCCTATATACACCCAACATTATTAATATTGAATATATATAGGAAACCTTTGTTATATTAAAATTTTAATACATCGATAAAAATGTACCACAATTTCTACAATATTTACTATTACTTTTATTTCGTATACCACATATTTCACATTTTATTTTTTTATGAGTGGTAACAATTTTATTTATTTTTTTCTGATCAATATCTCCTTTCAAATGAATAATCATTGTTTTATCAGTTCCCCAAAAATATAATGAATTATCATTTCTAAATTGTTGATCAGTTTCTTTTCCTTTAACTGTTATTCCTTTATCATTTAATGAATGATCACAAGAATAACTACTTTTTACTTCGCATGAATTTATATTACACGAATAAGTATTAGAAGAATTGCCTAGATTATGATTATTTGTTGAACATATATTGATATTGTTTAGAAGAGGATTTGCAGCTGTGTTAAATTTTTGGTTATTAAAATCGAATTGGTAAGAAGAATCATACCATACAGTACCAGAAGAAGATTGGATAGGTTGGTTAAAACAATAAGTAATGACAATTAATCCATCTTCTGGATTATCACCTCTATGTTTTGAAATTTGATGGGTTTTTTCTATAAATCTAAACTTATTTTTCACACGATTATTCTGTAAAAATCCTTCTAGATCAATAGATTCTTTTGCTCCTAATAAAATACTGACATCATTTAAAACATTTTCTCCATCGATAGTGACAGATATTTTACATTTTTCAGTATGCAAATTTTTAAAGTAAATAGAATAATCCGATCCAAAAGGAATATAAACATTTTCACCATCTTCACGAATAACTTTGCCATTGATTTTGATACATGCTACTAATTTTTCACTATACATCATGATGCACCTCTTTAAAGAATTACCGACTAAAATTCTAAATTTGTTTAAAGTCGATCTAAGGTTGGTTATGAGGATCTTTATAATCCTCTTCAATATATATGTTCCTATATTTTTAAATATAAAACCCAAATATATCAAACAAGAATGTAACAGTTCTTCTAGAACCAAGAGGTGGATCAATAATAGCTGTTCGCCAACCTTTTATTTTTATCACTTTAGCTGGATATGTAGCTTTTGGATGCCAATGGATTCCTTTTAATCTATATCTCCATATAAATGAAAATATTAATATAGATAATTTTTTTATTTCAAAATGTTTCATATATAATTGCTTTGAAAAAAGGTTCGAAATAAATTTGAAAATATTTTTTTCTGTCTATTTCATCATCATCAATCATATCCATTGTTTTTTTACTTATATTAATTTCACCAATATCTTTCAAAAATAATTTTATTTTATTATCATCTATTGGAATCATAAATAAATTTATTTTATTAGTGGTCATTATATAATCTTTATATTTTTTCAAAGAATTTATAATACTCTTTATATCTAAAAAATTAATATTTAGAATTTTTTTATATAAATTATCAATTTCATCATATCTAGCAGGAATACCTTTCATTAATAATGAATCGTTATAACAATCTATCCCTAGATACATTTTCATGTTTATAGAAAAAATAAAAATATCATATAAATTTTTAAATTCTAATTTAGCAGGAAAATCATTTCTAAGAGAAACATCTAAAGATTTAGTCGAATAAAAACCATCATATTGTCGTAATAAGATATCAGATGGTGCTAACATATTATTAGAAATATAGAAATCAATAATTTCTTTTGTTGTTTTTCTAAGAAATTTTGTTAATTCTGAATCATTTCTCATCATTAATCCAATTGCTTTATTTCTTTCAAATTTATCAACAGGATCAATATGACTCACATCATAACCACTATTTTTCAATATATTATAATGACATGATGGAATATCATAAGAATATATATTCTTATAGATATATTGATGTTTCTTCCTATTATTGATCATAAATAATCCTTGAGGAAAGATTATCTACATATAAAATAGATAATCTTTCCTCAAATTAAATTACATATTAATAATATATGTCATTGCATTAAATATTTTGATACAGTGTGCAATATCATATGTTTTAACTAAAATATCATGTAATTTTTGCATTACTATTTTTTTAGTAATCAATTCATCCATCTTTTTATATAAAGGTGGATAATAAATACAACATGATTCGATATCGAAATTACTATCATCTTCTAATTTTTCTCGATATTCATCAACTGACATCAAATAGAAATTTTCAGGTAATTCTACTTTATCGAATTTAGTTTTTGTAAATTTTCTATGATAAATTGGATATTGATTTTCATCAACTTCTATGAACATCGTAACACATATGGAAGATTTTGTTCCATATAGTTTCCAATGATAATTATCAATAGATTTATATTTAATCATAAAACCATTTTCACCACATAATTTCATATAATCAACTTCATGATCAAATACATTATAATTATTCATATTTTTATATAATTGAATAATACTTTTTGAATCTTCTGTTGATTTTAATATGACTATCCCATCTTCATTTGAAATATCGTCAGACGTAATAGTTAAACATTTTGTAAATTGTAAATTATTAATATTATCAGAAATATTTTTCTTAAAATCAACTACATTTGCAATATAAGAATCAACATCAGATGATGCATCTTGTTGTTCATCATTTGAATATGTTTCATCCTCATTGATCATTTTCATGTGATCAATATCAGGATTAGGAGAAATCATATCAACCATTTCATTATCAGCAATATTTTCGTCTACAATAGTTTCTTCTACAGAATCATCTTTTATTGAATTTTCAATCATACTGGTCAAATCCAAATCCATTTTAAATCTCCTCTATGTTTTTTGTTTTTAAATGTCGTTATAACGAAAACCGTTAACAACTTTTGAAAAATTAATTGCAATTGCTTCATGTGTATGAATAGATTCTTCATGTTTACATTTTACAATCCAATCGTTTATTCCATTTCCTACCAATTTCTCTAAATGATAGGAAATTATTCTAATAGCATCTTCCACAAATAATGGGTTATTTGATGCAACTTTGGCTAATTCTTGTTCATCTATTCTTTTTATAATTGGGTATGGTTGTGTATGAATATTATCATTAACAATGTCAATAATATCTTCTAACCATATATGTTTTTTATTTTGTAAATCCATATCAACAATAATTTTTACAAAAGATCGTTGTGCATGTGGGAATCCTTGAGAAAATCCATTTTTTATTAAATCATCAGATAGAGCAGCTGAACAAGGACAGTATGATGAATACTGCACTATAACTGATTGATTGAATGTATATTTTGAATTATGTTTATATCCTTCAAAATAACATTTATAAAATAATGGAAATATATGACCCGATAATGGTGAGATTTTATCAATCGGTAATTCAAAATCAAATTTAATATGACTATTTGCACTGCCAATTGCATCAGAAATATTATATAAACATTGTTTGATAATATCCCAATTCAAACCATAATTCAATAAATCTTGTATCGATAACAACAGTCTAGACATTGAAATACCTTTCTTTTCTTTATCTAAATCTGTTGATATCGATGTATTAGCAATCAAATCTCGATTTTTTAAATTTCGTAATAATAATTTAAATGGAAGTTTGATATTTTCAACTCCCACTTTTGGTAGATAAATTTCATATTCTGGCTTGTATGCTTCTTGTACATCTGGAAGATCAGCATCAAACATTTTATATTTCCCCATTTATATCAAGACCTATAGTCATCATATATGCCTTAAATAATTTCAAAGTTTCTGATTCCATATCTGGATTTTCTTCTAAATCGAGATAATCAGTACCAATTGCTTTTTTAAGAAAATTATTTTTTCCATCAACACAATCTGATTTTGTTGTATAAAATTCATGTTGATTGATTGGCATATCATTCGATACTAAACAAATACTTTCCATTTCACCACATTTCTGACCACCGTTATTTACTTTACCTGCGACAGGTTGCATAGTTTTTTGTGATGTTATACCAATACTTCGAAAAGCTAATTTCTTTTCTGCTATATGAATCAATTTCATAAGATACATATAACCAGTGGCTATTTCATTAATAACATATTCACCAGATACAGGATCATATATTTTTTCTTCAAAATTTGTTCCTGTGTATTTCATTAATTTATGCAAATCTTGGTTATTAATAGAAGCAAACATTGGCTGAATGAGATATATTTTGTCAATATAATCATGATTGATTACTTTGGGTAAATTATTTTTCACATAACTAACAATCCATTTTTCAGATGTTTTATCTGCTATATGTAAATAATCTATAAAATATTTCTTAATATCATGCTGATCAACAGATTCATCCAACATTTTTTTCATATTATTTTTCAAATCAACTAATGATTTACTAAGAGATAATTCAAATAACTGACCAGTATTCATACGAGATATAACACCAACTGGATTTAAACATATGTCTATATGAGAACCATCTGGTAATCGTGGCATTTGATCATGTTTTTTTATAACAGTTATTACCCCTTTATTTCCATGTCTATTTGCCAATTTATCACCAATTTGAATTGGTCTTTCGTATACACCATTTATATCAATACGAATTCCTTTAATTAATTCATCTTTGTTTTTATATTTACCAGGATGACTATGAGAATCTAAATTATTTTCTGTAATAATTCGTTTCGCATCTTTTTTGTCAGTATTAGATACAATAGCATTTATAATAGCATTATCTTTATTTATTTGTTCATCAATTTTACTTTTTACCCAATTATCATATTCTTTTAAATCTGTGTACCATTCATTTGCATATATTGTAATATCTTCAATTAATAAATCATATTTTGCAATTTTCTCCATACTATCTTCAAAAATATTATAAGAATTATTTTTCATAGCACCAAATAAATACATTTCTTTCAAAATGGCATATACATCACCTTTCTGTAAAGATGTTCCAACAGGATATAGTGGTAAATATTTATCACTATCATTATTTGGTAAATCTAACAATACTTTTGTAGGAGAAATATTAAATGACATATCAACATAATGCAAAGATGTTAGACAACCATCTTTGACCAATCTATCAGAAATTACTATTCCGTCTTCATGATTATATCCATAATATGACATGAACGCTATTTTGAAATTTTGACCAATTGTGATACCTTCATTTTGACAAAACACACTATATGTGATTACTTGTCCTTTTGATATATTATCCCCTTTTTTCAGATCAGTCATCATAACATTCATATTTTCTGATGTTATCGGGATGACCCCAATATCATATACACATACTTCACCAGATTTATATCCAATTATCATATGATTTTTATTAATAAAAATCACTTCACCATCTTCTTTGGCTTTATATAAAAAACTACTATGTTCAGAAAAACTTTTTTCAGCACCAGAACAGATCAAAGGAACATGAAAATTCTTCAAAAGAATAGATTGTTTCATTTGTCCAGATGCCATTTGTAAGCGTGTCTGATCAGTGTGTTCTAAAAATGGAATCATTGTGATAGGAATAGAAGTTATAGCACCATTTTCTGTAATATCATCAATAAATTTAAATCTATCATCAAATCTAGCAGTTGGTACAAGATTTTGAACAACACCACAATTTTCTCTATCAGGAGTATCAACTGGACAAATTTTACCTGTCATTGTTCTATCTAAATCTCTTAATTTAGTTGGTACAGATTTCTTTTTGAATCCATTTGGACCTGTTAATGAAATCTGAGCAATCTGAGCAATCTGATCTATTGGATTTATACTAAAATCAAATTGAATAATTTCAGAAGTATTGCTGTCTCCTAAAATTTTTGTTTTAGATACATTAAATTTTGGTTTTGTTTCATTTCTACAATTAACACATAATTTATAAATATTTATTATGAAATATTGTAATACAGCATATTCAAAACATCTGATTCTTTTATTTGTATAATTTAAATCATTGATCCATAAATCATTAACTATAATATTTAACAAACATTCTATAACATTTTCTTCTTCGATAAATCTTTTTGTCATAACATCAATGTTAAGAATGTTTTCTAAAGAAAACATATAATCAGCACTTTTGTCATTAGGATTTCTTTCAGAAAAAGTTAATCCAATATTATGTATAAAGTCTTTTTTCGTTATTTTATCATTTGTTAAATTCAATAAATCTAATTGTAACAATTGTAATACTGATAATTTTTCATTTGATAAAATATCTCTCTCATTTATATCTGAAAGAAATTTTTCTTTTACAATATCAGGTCCATAGAAAGCATTTAACACGATAGCAAATGGAATACTTCTACCAAATGCTGACAATGTAACAAAGAAATCAAATTTATTTTTCTTTTTATGTTTCCAAAATACAGAAATTCTACCAATATTTGTTTGTATTCGTATTTCTTTATTTTTTGGAGTATTGAATGTTAAAATAGGAATATCATATAATTGATATTTTGGAATTTTCTTTCTTTTATTTATTATGAACCACTGTCCATCAATTAATTTTGGAATCTGCATTGATAGATCAATTATTTTTCCACCCTTTGATAATTTAAGTACAATATTTTCTTTTACTGTATTTATTAAATTATTTCCGTGGTATCGAGTGTTTACTTTTTCAAATTTTTCAATTTCAAATCCATATTTTAATGGAACTTTTAACATTTCTTCAATATCTTCCATTAATTGATTATAATTTTCTTGTCGTATATTAAATATATTTCTATCTGGTAAGCGCAATGTTGGATTATTCGGATACATGTATTATATTCCTTTTTCTTTTAAATGTTTTTATATGAAACACCGCACATTATTTTATCTATGACACCCCCTGAATATATTCCAGATTGTAACATACTATTAATTAATTCTTTTTTAGTATTTGAAAAAGAAATTCCCATTATCCAACTTTCTAATGACGGAATCGCTACAATTGATTTCATCTGGTATGGTTTTTCATGACGATTTTCTACAGTTCTCCATTTCTGTTTATCGTTATACCACATTAATTGTGAAACCAAACATTCAAAATGAACATGCATAAAGAATCTATCTTTAGAATAAATTTCAAAAAGATCAGACACCAAATCATCCGCATTTTTATCTTTTTCATAAATGTGAACTAATTTAGAAATTAATGCTAATGCACCAACAATATCTTTTTGTTCCATTTCACCTGATTCGTTGATAGAATTTTCATCAATAGAGGCAACACCAGATGTATGAAATGTTCTCAAAACCATTTGTGTATTTGATTCTCCTAATGCTTGAGCAGCAATAGAACCAATAAATCGACTTTTGTTTAAATATCTATATAATTCACCATAACATTTTTTACAAATTTTTTCAGTTTTGCAATACATTGGACTTCTCATGAAAATCTTTTTTCCAATGATTCTTTTCATATTAGACGGTTCTACCATGAATAATGATTCATGATCATTAGGTTCTAATGTAACCCATCTTCCATTTATAGATTGTGCTTTTTTGATATCAGAAATATAAATAGAAACATATTGATCTGTTCCACAATCTTCATTATCATGATCTAACATCAAATTCGAACAAGCAAATGTAAATTTTCTAAAAAGATATCCAGAAAATGATGTTTTAACAGCAACATCTAATAATCCTTTCCTACAACCAAAAGATGATGTAAAAAATTCCATTGGTGTTAATCCATCAACAAATGAATTTTCAATAGGAGTTGTTAATATATTTCCTTTGAAGTTAGAAATAAATCCACGAGAAAGAATTAATTGTCGAGCTTGATCCCAACTTCCTCTTGCTCCTGATTCTATCATATCAGTATATTTAAAATGTTCTTTCAAAAATTTAGAAACTCTATCACCTGTTATTTCTTTAATTTGATCAGTTACTTTTGGAAGTGCATATATTTCATCACGTAATTTAGTTTGTGATAACATTCCTTGTAAAGAAATCGTATGTCCAATCAAAGTAGCATAAACAAATCCAACAGTTTTGATATTATCTAAAATATTTTTAATATCACCATTATATAAATTAAACGAATTATAAATATATTGTCGAATAACATCAGATGTTACTGGTTTGTTAATCAAAGGAAAATCATCTGGAAAACATTCATTAATTATTTTCATTCCTTCTGTTATTTCTTCACCTTTATATAAAACTTTCTTTGCATATTTTCCTTTAGAAATTGTACTTAACATATACAATCCTAAAACCATTTCTTGGCTAGGAGTCGTAGTTATTTTCATATCAGTTGGATTTAACAAACAATTTGTTGATAATGCTTGTGATTTAGCTTCTGCTTGTGATTCTTCTGTAACAGGAAGATATACTGCCATTGCATCGCCATCAAAATCAGCATTGAAACCACGACAAACCATTGGATGAATATAAATAACATCAACAGGTTCAACTTTTATTTTAAATGCAACCAAACTCAATTTATGAAGACTAGGTTGTCTATTAAGTAAACATACATCTTCACCAATAACCGATCTACAAACTTCAATCAATTGTGGATCATTATAAAATTGACATGATTCGACTCGTTCTAGTGCAGAATGGATAAATTTAAAATATCCTTTTTCAATCAATTTCTTAGCAATAGGAATTTTATATAATTCTAATACCATTCGATATGGTAATATGCATTCATCTAATTCAATTGTCGGTGATGGCGCAATAACAGCTCTTCCTGAAAAATCAATTCGTTTTCCTAAAATATTCCCACGAATCAATCCTTCTTTTTTAGAAACAGCATTTATTACATAATCAAACATATCATCAACTGTTTTTTGAAATTGCATATAATATTGCTGATAAATTTTCATATGACGGGTTACATCAATATCACCAGCTGCCATAATTTCTTTTTTTACTAATAATTGATAATAGAATTGGTTTAACTGATCAACGGAGTTTGTTGTTGGATTTATTTGAGAAATAGGTCTCATTGAAGGAGGTATAACAATTACTTCATACATAAACAATTGTTCTTCTAATTGTTTAAGCAACATTTTATAATCTTCATTTGTTGGATCAATTGTAATATAAATGGTTATAACATGTCTAATTAATTTTTCAACTGCTTCATGCATTTGCCAAAATTCATATTTCAATTCATTTATATTTTCTTCTTCATCTAATGATTTTATCATATATTCATCATCATATTTTAATAGAATTGTCCTATGAGATTTCATCAATTTATTTACATCATCAAATAATTCTTTTTCCGTTACAGGTAAAGTTCTTTTTACTAATGCCAAATATGTTCTATTCAGCAAAGGTATTGGTAAAGTGATTTTTGCAAATTGTCTTCGTCGTTTTATGCTGTTTGTAATTTCTAAATCAGTACAAAATTTCCCACCACATTTGCTTTTTTGTCCTTCGGCATGTTTGCCATGATAAATACCACATCGACAAGTATAATTGTTTGACAATCCAAATATATGTTCAGAAAACAAACCATCTTTATGATATCTTTTTTTCTTTTCAAAATAATTAGATGTTGTTATTTCAGGTAAATCTTTGGCGAAATTTCTATTCAGTAATTTTGGCATCTCACAGTCAACTCCATTGTCTAATATTCAAGAAAAAAATCTTTTTATTGTTTGTATATCTATGTTGGAATAAAATAAGAAAACAGCCCATGATTGAATTCATAGACTGTTTTCTTATTTTCGTTATACCAATTTAATATTTTTAAAAATTCGCATCGATTCATCTAAACAATATTTTTCATTCTCATTCGTTAATAACGAAAAAGGTTTTTGAATCAAATTCATACATCTTCCTAATCGTAATCTTCTTTTCGCTTTTTTTGCAGATATCATTTTTTTACTTTGATGATCATATACTTCATCTGCATCACCAATGTCAATAGAAATTTTTGACATATCATTCCAATATCCAGAATCAAAATTCCAGAATGATAGATCATTCACTAATTTTAAAATACTTATATTAATTTTATCTCCTGCATACGATAAATATGGATCTTTGCAAAATTTAAATAAATCAAATGATTGTTTTATTGGATTTGTTGTATAATCAGATAATTCATCTAACACATTATTATCAAAATTAAAATCTTTTTGAATAATAGTAGCATTTGGATGCAATGCATCTATCAGCCACACGTTAGTTATTTCTGCTTGTTGGTTTTCTTTATTTCTTGGAATACATTTAATCAATAATTTTTTTATGATACATGTTTCATCATGTATCTTACTTATCATCAATCGTAATCCAAAACATTCTATGTATCGTGGAACAATATTACAATCAATCAATATCAATGAATTGTCTTCTCGTAAAACAATATGATTTGAAACGGTTGGTGTATCAATATTATGTGGCATATAACACTCCGTATTTTTTGATCACGCACCTCCTGTTTGATTAAAGATTCTTAGATACATGATATTTTTTATTGTTTCTGGCATAAAATACATAGCTGGAAACCAATGAGTTTCTCTATTAATTATACTGACGATATCAGATGGTTTATACTCTTTTAAATCATATGTTTTATTCACTATATTATACAAACCATCAAAAATATCTACTTTGACAGTATCGATATCTTTTATTTTATTATTTATAATTTTTTCAATATCTTTTGCTACTGCAACAGAAGAATATAATTCTTCAATCGAACCAATTTGATTAATCGAAATCGCATTTTCATTTTTAATATATTTTTCAATACAAGATTTTTTATTTATCCACATGTTTACAAAAGTTATGATCAATGATTTTATAAATTGGTCACTTATATAACTAACATATTCACCTTCAACATCATACCTATACAAAATTTTTTTTCTAAAATCAATTATTAATTTATCTTTATTGACGAATATTTTAATAGCATCAAATGTTATTCTGTTTTCAAAAGTATCTCTACAATCAAAAATAGTAGAACATTGGTCTAATGATTTTTTTATTAATGTTGATAATTTATCGTTATTAACATATTCTGATATTGCCGATACATTTTTATACTGATCGACACATGCTAATGTTTTTTCAAATCCAATATATTTTTTGTTGTATTGGATATTATGTTTATTAATCGTATCATCATCTATAACTATAAATTTTTCATTTGGAAGTTTTGATACTAAAGAATCTAATAAATTTTTACCAATTGATCCCACTCCGATTATTCCTATCATAATTCCTCCATTCTATATTAAATTCTTTAGTATTTTTGCATATTTAATTAATAATTCTTTAGCAGATGAAGCATTCACTGTTTTTGTATTATATCGTTTATATTCTTCTGTTTTTTTATTAAATGCCCATACATCAATATAGTAAATTTCTTCATCAAAAATATCCATTGTTAATACAAGAAATTTATTAAAAAATTTAGTTGAAGAATAACAATAATAATACAAAATTTCTGTTTCATCTAATCTATCATTTTTTTCTGTTATTTGTTCTTTCATTTTATCACAGAGAATAATTAAATCTTTTCTAAAATCAGATTGTTCTATATTTTCTAAAATATCATCAATAATCATCATTTTCTATTAATCTCCATTTTTATATTTTATTTATATGAAAAAGAATGTCTCGTATACGATAAACATATACGAGACATTCTTATATATTTTTATGAATTAATAATTTAACATTTTTTCAAAAGTGTACCTATGATTCCTTTAGTCCCACTTACTTTAAAGAATTCAATAGTGTCACCTTCACGGATAACAACATTATTTGGTGCATCTGTATCATTTACTGTAAAACTTGGATGTGCGGCAATCCCCATTTCATTAGCCATCTGTTGATGGATATCCCACACTGTTTTCCCTTCTTCAAAGGGAATCGTCCGAGAGCGAGCACCGTTAATAACGGTAATAGTTCCAGATGAAGAATCGGAATCTTCATTATTTTCATTATCATCCGAAGAAATATCAACAATATCTTCTGACGAAATTTCTTCTGGTGCATTTACTGGCTGAACAGATTTTAAAAGCAAATCAATCAAATTAGGTTTTGTTGTTTTAGCAACTCCAGTAATACCACGATCGACACAAATAGATCGTAAATCTTTTGCAGTCATTTCCATTAACGCATCTGAATAATATTCAGAAATCATTTTAACCAAATTTGGTTTTGGTGCCTTGCTATACCGAGCCAATCCTAGATCAGCACAAATACCCCGAAGGTCTTTTACAGTCATTTCTTGCAAATCAGCTACAGCAACAACACTATCAAAATTGAAATCAGACATGTTTTTGTTCTCCTTTAATTTGTTTCTTTTTTAAATCAACTAGTTAATTTTACTACAGATTTCTCATCTTTGATACAACTGATAATTCAGGGATATCAAACATTACTACACTTTTGTCAATGGAAACATCAGTATCAAACATTTTATAATAATTATAAAATGCCATACACATACAAGCGGAAACCATACCATTTGTAAAAATCAACTGAGGTGTGGATTCTACTAATTCATCACAACCAATCTCCTCCGGCGACCGGTCTTTTGGATTTTTAATATTAGGATTCCATTTCCAAATCGGGGGAGTCAAATCAACTCCTTGTTTTCTTGCATAAATTTGCACATCACCATCAATATATTCATTACCTCCTGATAGTAACAGAACATTTTTTAATGCAAGACAATATTGTTGAATAACATTTCTTGTTTTGTTATTATCCACACCAGATAGAATAATCGTGTTTTCATCTGGTTTATTAAAACAATCTTTGATATTCTGATTATTGATATATATAGCATTTGCATTTATTTCTAAATTTGGAAATAAATTATACATTTTACTATATTGACTAACTGCTTTGTTTTGTCCAATATCAGCTAATTCAATAGTTTGTCTTGTTTGATTAGAAGATTCATATTCATCACCATCAATGAAAGTAATACAATAATCAGATTTATTTTCTAAATAATTAACAAATCGACAAATTGGTTCACATAATTGTGAACCAATTCCTCCCATGCCTACTAAATAAATATTTGTTTTCATTACATCTCCACTTTTGAAGCGTTATTTTTATTACCTTTATTAAAAATATTAGCATTATCCATAATATCTAAATCATAATTATCATCAATTAACAATTCATCTAATTCTTCTACTCCATACATTGTAGCTAAATCAATTTCATCTTGTACTTGTAACAAAGAATCATTGCTTCCTATTGGATGTTCAACTGCTGGTACATCTTTCTTAATAGGTGTGAAACTCTGTTGCTTGTTATATCCATAACCACTGTGCCAATTTTTACCATAAATATATGTCCGTGGGGGGACAACTGTTTCTAACCAACTTTCGATAATTTCTTTATCTTCTTTATCTAATTCTTTTTCATCAATACACATTTCACCATCATATTTAATATCACATTTATTATTCATGATAGCTTCTATGATGCTGTCATTGCTACAATCTTTCAAACCTTTTCCTTCTAATTTAACATTATAATTAATATAGATATCTTCAATTATTTGAGTATGATCAATAGTTTCTCTCATTTTACCAGAAGTTAATTGAGATGAAATTTGAAAAGTATTTGTTTTATCAGAAAATTTTCCAATTGTAATATGCAAACCATCAAAATTCATTTCATCAGCAATATCAACTCCAGAATGAAACGCTGACATACTGGCATGTGAATGAATCGAACCAATTAAAGCAACACCTGGGATATTAGTCATTTGATATTTGATACTCGCCCCTGACACTTCTTGTGAATCAGGAGCAAATAATATAATATCTTTTTTCTTTCTATCCCAACCTATCAATACCATACATTCTGATTTATGCTTTGTATAAACTTTTCTGAAAAATTGAATAACCATGTTAAATTGTCTTTTGGTGATTTTTGGAAATCTCCATTTAATATATGGTTGCAAAGAAGACAATCCTTCAATACTATCAATTTTAGTACATGTTTCAATGTTATGTTGATTATCTTTAAAGAATACACCATTCTTTGCAATAATATAACAATGATTAGATTTTTTAACTTCTGACAAATCCAAATCCTTATCTAATACAAAAATCTTTTTAGACATTTTTTCCTCTTTTTTATAATATAGTTTTAATTTGTATGAATTTCACAAGCAATAGAATCAAATGTGTGTAAAATATGATCTGTTATTTTTCTTTTTGTTGACATTCTTATAGATCGTAAATCATTACTCGACAAAAATGTCATATTTCTCTTTTTTACATTTCTAGAGGTATTATTAAAATAATCAATATCAATCAATTTAACATTAACAGCAATATTATTTTCAAACAATACCATTTTTTCACCATTTTTATTCTCATAAAAATATTTGATACCATGCCATAAAGATTTTTTAAATCCTAATGAAGCACCAATATCTTTTAATTTACCATATTGACCAATTTGCAATCCTTCTATATAAATTTGTTTTCCACAAAAATAGTTATCACGGATTGTATTTGTATGATTTTCCATATCATCAATTGTTGTAAACATATAAACCAATTCATTATTTTCTATACGTACACCATTGATTCGTATTCTTCTATTAAAAAATCTTTTTAAATGAGAAATATAGATTTCATCAGGATCTATATGAACATCATTGATAACACAAGGCAACATAACAACATCAGCTTCATGATCAGTTAATTTTATATCATCAATTTCTTTATTAAAATATTCATCATCACATTGTAAGTGTATAACACCTGCTTCATCATCGATATATAAATTATCACATTTTAATAATTTTTTTCCAAGCATTTTATTATTAGGTATATAACCAAAATAATAATTATTTTTTAAAGTTTTTATTTCTTTATTCAAAATATTTAACATATCAACAAATTGTTTTCTACTAAGTATATCAAAATAAAAATCTTCTATTTTATTATAAAAACAATGTGAACCAATAAAATCACATATATCATTCAAATAATATTTTTCTTGATTATTATCTTTTTTTGAAACAATCGTAGAATCTTTTATTTTAAAAATTGGAAATTTTTCTTTATTATCTTTAAGACCAATTAATTGATAAATATCTAATGCATCAATATTTCTTGGTTCTTCGATTAAATTATACGAAATATTATTTGTTATAACTTCTTTATTCCGTTTTAAACGATTTGTTTCCAAAATCAATGAATAGTTATCTTTATCTAATCTGATATTAATTATTTTCTCAGGAGTTATCGCAACAGGACCATCGCTACCTCTATTTACATATTTTATATAATTCCCTATTTTTATAGAACTATTTGGTATAATAGAATGTCCATTTTCAAACATTTTGAATTTAGATTCTATTATTCTTTTCAATGGTAATGCAACTTTCTTACGTTGTTCCAAATCATATAATAAAATTTTATCATTTTTAAAATTATTATTAATAGAATCTTTTATATTTTCATAACAATCAATACCATAAATCAAATATTTTTTGTTTCCTAATTTAATATGTTTCATTGTTTCATATAATACACCCATGAATATTTTCTTTTTAATATAATAAGACATGGGGGTAAAGTCATTTCTTTGTTTAATCACCATATTATAAATAATATTCAAATTTATACATTCATCTATTTCTTTTTTCCAAATTTCTATCATATCTGATAATTTAATATCAATCATAGGAAAATTATCAAATACATTGTTCTGATTTATCATCATATATAGCTCATCAATACTTCCATCATATTGAAAATTATATTCATGTAAAATATGATTAATTAATAATGTTGATTCTTTTACATAATTACTTTCTCCAATATCAATATCGATATTATCTACATGTAAAAAAGATTCATAAACATTATCTAAATTACCATTGGTATCTTGAAAAAATATATCTATTTCATATTTAGAATACTTATTTTTTCCAACATGTATCACTAATTGAGGCAATGATAAAATAATTTCTTTATCATTTATCATCATTTCTTTATATCCAGGTTCTATTGTATATAAAGTATGCCACATTATTCCATTATTTCTAAACCATATACAATTCTCATTATTTATTTCATTGGTTGTATAATTTAATAAATTTTTTAAGAAATTAGTACGAGTTATTGTAAAATTTGGATTTTTAACACATATATACCCATCATCAAATATTTCTTCTTGGTTCAAAATCATTTCTTTTTAAATCTCCTTTTTATATACCAAGATAAACTTGGTTGTATCTAGGATTCATTAGAAAATTAGCAATATATGTATCACGAGGAACATAATTATATGCCTGATACGAAGATGTCATTATTATTTCAACATTTCTATGATCAGTAAATTCAGAGGCTTCTCTTATTTCAAATATTTTTTCAAAAGGATCAATTTCTTTATTGATACATATGACAATATTATCAGAAGTAAAAAATCTATTAAATCTAACAGATGATGTAAAATCAGTATCTATTATTTGAAATACTTTAAATGCTTTTGAAATTTCACATTTTACACTATTGAATTGTACTTTTTTATTAATACTAACATATTTATTAATATATCTATTATCTTTATTTTCTATATCTGATTTAAAATAAGACACTGGTTCATTTGAATTATTTTTATAAAATTCTAAAATTTTTATCAAAGTTAACCCATAAATTTCTTCATCTTTATTTTCCAAATTTTTGACATTTACAAATATTGATGTTACATCATTATCATAATAAAAATCTTCAATCGAATATTTACTACAAAATGATTGATCATTGATATCAATAGGCAATCTTAATTGATCTTTCTTTAATACCAAATCCATTATTGCGTAATTACCTTTTTCTCTATCCCAATATTTGATATTTTTTGCTTCACCATTTTTATTCCATGTAGCAACTAATTTTTCTAAATATTCATCGATATTTTCTCTTATATATAATGAAGCATCAATATCTAATCCATACAAAGAGTTTTCTCTATCTGATTTAAATTTCAAATTATTATCATGCAATGGAATAACAGAATTATCCATGTCGATAATAATAGATATATCAGAAGTATCCATGTTCAAATGATTCTCATATATATCTTTTTTAACCAAATAATTTGTATTCAACTCTTCGATTTCTGTTTCATCTTCGTTTAACATTGTTATAAAACTATTAGATACTTCAATCAAACGATCTTTTATAGAATCAAAAGAATATGTTTTATTTGTATCAATAGACATTATATGAGCATTTTCCCCACCATAAACATATTTACTTCTGTAACATTCGTTATTTAAAACATCGGGTAATCCCAATTCTACTATTTTATATATATCACGAGGTCGTTCGATATTAAATTTGACAAAATCAACGGAATCTATCCCTCTTTTAATTTTATAAAAATAGTCATTATTCATAATAGTTTTTACGATTCCAACTATTAAATGAAGATTTTCTGTTTTATAACTTCTTATGAATTTGTTTTTAATATCAATTGGATAATCTTTTTCATCAACATCTTCTATTGAATCTAATTCAACTTTTTCCAATATTTCTGAAAAATGAATTGTTCCAATTCTATAAGAGTCTGTCATATATTTTATATAATGACCTTCTTCATAATTTGACGAACTCATAAAAACTTGTCTATTTGTAACATTTTCTCCAAATGATAATACTTTTACAATTTCATTATCATATTTTATATAATCATTAATTCTGATACTGTTTATAAAAGAATCATTATTTATAATTAATCTTGTAACCATATCATTATCATTTGATTTTATAAAATTATTTTCAAATAATGACTTACACACTCCTTTATTTTTATTATTTAAAAAAGATGCTTTAAATGTTTCTCTTAAAGAACTATGGTCATCTAGATGATTTTTGATATATAACTTCTTTAATATATTATATTTTTTAGGGTCACTTGCTATATTTAAAAAATCAGTAATTGATAGAAATCCTAATTTTTTTATAATTGAATATTGGTAAGTACTGGTCAAATCATTATTAAATGCAGAATTCAAAAACATATCAATATAATATTCTGATATATCAAACATATTTTTCAACACATATGATTTGTTTTTATACATTTTCATGATAGAAATTTTTCCAGATTGACATACTTGTCCAGAATCATATAAATTTGGCAATGGGGCATTTGACAAATTTGAAATATTGTTAACATCAAAAGGTCCATTTATTTGTTGTACATACAATTGAGCAATTTCATTTGATCCATAAGGATGTAATTTTACAACAAATAATAAATCTGGCATCAACAATTTTATTTTATTATATGATCTATTATTTATAGTCACTTTTGTAGAATACAAAACATCTTTAAAATGATTTTCAAAAGAAGTATCAAATAAAAATGATCTTACCCCCATTGGCACAATAAACATTTTTGTCCAATAAATATCATCAAATGTTCCATATACATATTTATATTTCATAATTCTTTCAGGTTGTGTGTTCACTATGAGATTCGATAATACATATGTAGCTGGTAATTCTAACGAAGATTCTAAATGAATAGTTTCCATTCTCTTATATTATTCCTCCAAAATTTGTTTTATAATATTGAAAATATTTTCATAAAAATTATTCAAATCATATTTTTTTATTTTTTTATTTATAATATGTTTTTTTAACAATAACCCAATATTAGACATAAAAGAAGCGAAACCCATTATAGATTTTGTTTGTCCACTACCTTTTGTTTTTGTTATAAATATTTCTTTTGATTGTAATTTCAATGTAGATTCGCATTTGTTATATAAAAATTTTTCGCCATCTATTAAATATATAACTATATGAAAACCATCCTCAGAAGTTATATTTATTCTATTTTTACTCGTTGAAAATTTAGAAATTCCTAACCAATATTTCATATCGATTGTCTTTTACTTTTTTTATATTTCATTTCATACCTCTTTATCTGAACGTAAAAATAGCCCCCATTATCTATTGTTAAAAATAATGGGGGCTATTTTTATTTTAATATTGAATCATATGATAATCAAAATTTGTTTTTTTATCAGATGTATCATCTCTACTCAATGCAATTGCAATAGAACGACGATCACCAAAAATCATTACTTTTTCTTTTGCTCTTGTAACTGCGGTATAAAGAAGATTTCTATTTAACATATTATAATGTGAATTATGCATCACAAATACAACACAAGGATATTCAGATCCTTGTGTTTTATGAGTTGTCATTGCATATGCTAAAACAACATTATTTAATCTAACATCCCCTTTCGAATATGTAATAGAAACCCCTCCTTCAAAATCAATTGTGATATTACCATCACTACTTATATATGAAACATTTCCAATCGTTCCATTCATGACTTCTATTTCATAATCATTTTTTATTTGCATAACTTTATCGTGCTTATATAAAATATCTTGATATTTAGTAATTTCAATTAAATTACCATATTTTTTATATTGAATAGCTTTTTGTAATAATTTATTCATTTTAAATGTTGATAATTCTAATGTTTCTTTTTTCATTGGAATTATCAATTGAACATCTTTCAATGGATATCCAGTATATTTATCAGAATTAATCATCAAATCAACAACGAAAGAAGATAATTTATAATCATCTTCAAATTGATCTGTGAAAGAAGTTCTCCAATCATCTGTATTTACATGAGAAATTTGTCCATCTAATATAGCAACAGAATTTTTCTTCAAATCCCCAGCCTGTCGAACCACTTTTGATAATTCTGATACTCTGAATTTTACTTTTTCATTAGATTTTTTATTATATTCTAAAATATCATTGAATATATTACCAGCTCCGATGGCTGTTAATTGATTATGATCACCAACAATAATCACTTTTGTATTTTTAGGCAATGCTGCAAATAGATGATACCCTAATGGAATACTCACCATAGAAAATTCATCAATAATTATTACATCATAATCTTCCATTTTATTTGTTTCATTATATTCGAAAAATTCTCCATTTGATTTCAACAATCTATGTATTGTAGAAGCAGGATAACATGTTACTTCTTCCATACGTCTAGCTGCTTTTCCAGTTGGAGCAGCACACGCTACTTCCATTCCTATTCTTCTAAATATTTCAACAATTTTTGAAATAACAAATGTTTTCCCAGTTCCCGCTTTTCCGGTTATAACAGAAAAAGTATAATTCATTGAATTTGTTACAGCTTTTTTTTGATCTTCATTCAATGATTCTAAATCTTCTGCACTAACACCACCTTTGAAATAATCAAATTCTTCTACATAATCAGAATTTTCTATAATATAATTAATTATATATTTTTCTTTGTCAAATATATTCACAGATGACAATTTAATAATACCATCATCTTCAAATTTTTTGACTGTATCGGTATCATATTGATCATCTAAAAAATATCGAATACTTTCATACGAAACATCTGATAATTCTTTTTTCATTTTATCTATAAGAAAATCATAATCTATCCAACAATTTCCACTATTTTCTGTAGACATTAATAAATAATCTAAACATGCTTGTTTTCGTATAGAACTATTTGGATCAATTCCATTTTGCATTGCTATTTCATCTGCTCTTTTAAATCCAAATGAAGGAAGAACAGTGATTAAAAAATATGGATTTTCTCTAATTTTTTCAATAGCAGCAGGTCCATATAATCTAACTAATTCCATTATATGATTTTGTGATAATGGAAATTCTGATAAATTAACAGCTATTTGATTAGTTGATTTATGGGTAATCCATACATGTTTTAGATTATCAATGATATCTTCATTGATAGATAATTCTTGTGATAATATATATGTTTCTGTTTCCATAAATTTTTCAAAATTATCACCATAATTATTTACTATTTTTTTTGCTTTTGCTTCTCCAATACCTACAATATTAGATGATTTAATCAAAAACTTTAATAATCCATTTTTACTCAAATCCAAATCCATTGCAAATTTTGTTGAATTAAATTGTTTTCCCCATTTTTCAGATTCTTCCCATTCTCCAAAAATAGTTATATCCGATTCTGTGTTTGTAACATATTGACAGGTTATTTTCATAGTTTCATCATAATCTTTTGGATTAAAAATAGCAACCATGTAATCACCTTTAGGAGATTGGAAAATAATTTTAGATATATATCCAGTATATTCAGTCAAACTATCATCTAAAATTTTATATTCTAAAAATGAAAAAACTTTTGATTCATTTTTCATCGAACTATCGGGTGCAGTGGTATCAGTTAACTCTAAATTTTTTCTTATTTTAGAAAAATCGATAGGCATTTACAACCACCCATCATATATTAATACTTTAACATTTTCTGATTCTATTATTTCCCACGAAGTCTTTAAAATACAATTACCTTTTGGTAAATCTTTGAACCAATATCGTAATTCAGGCGAATCAGATTTTGCAAAATCCTTCAAACATTGAAGAATTTCTTCATCTTCTTCATCTGCATCAGCTGACAATGTTGCTTTATAAAATCTGATAATAGTATCTTCAACAAAGAAATAATTATTTCTATCGTCTTTATCAATCAAATCTTCATCAAAGAAATCAAATGAAGAAACCAATGATTCTTCATCTTCTTTTTCAGCTAAAACAGTAGAAGTATATTGTTTATACAATCTTTCTGTGGTCTCAATGATTACCATTTCTAGACTCCGATATTATGAAACTGATTCATACTTATTTTAAATTCAAGCACTTTATTTTTAGCCGAAACAACACTAATAACAGTATCTAATTTTATTGATCGCCATGCCATTTTTTCTAAATCAAATACTGATAATACATTTGATGATTTGATCTTTTTCAAAATACCTTTTAAATTAAACCCCTTCGGATGAAATTCTTTTGGAATATGTTTGAAATTAAGAGTTGCTTTCATCAATCTTTTTTCACCATTCTTTTTTACAAAAAATACTTTTACATATTCATCATCTGTTAGCATTTCTAAAAAATCAATTGCATTTTCTAATTGTTCAGCCATTTTGTTTCTCCTTATTATATTTTATTTTTTCTTTTTATTATTGATTAATTTTTTAGCTTCTTTTCTAAAATTTTCTTCATCATCACAATTCCATCTAGGAGGGATATTTCCATATCTATTTAACAAATTCATGATAATATATTTATCTTCTCCGAATCTTTCTACGAATTGTTCATATGCAAATTCGATTGCTTCTTCGCCACCAACACCAGTAAACATAAAACAATTCATAATACTATGAGTATATTTTGTATAAATAGCTTTTCTGATTAAACCAATCCCTTTTGAAAAATCATTTAAATCATTATTTTGATTATATGAAGCATCGAACATATTTGAACCAGCTCGTGATAATGCATCGATAATATTCAATAATTCTTGTAAATCTTTTGCCACATTAAGGCAATTTTGTTCTGCTTGTTTTACCAAACTTTCTGTTGTCGCCATTAATAATCTCCTTTAAACAAATTTTACATTTACGTATGATATAATGATTCGTTTCAACTTCTTTCGATATATCATATGGTAACAAATCATAATATTTTTTATATTCGTTTTTAAATAAAGTTTTTAATTCCTCTATATCTTTTGAAACACAAATTAATTCTTCACAACGAAAATCATCATGGATAACTCTAAATAGACCATAATACATAATTATTACCTACATTTTTTTCTTAATTTTTCTTTTTGTTTACAAATATTATAAAACAGAATAAATATAAAACAATATAATCATAACAATCCTTTGTTTTTTAAAAAATGGTGGGCCCTCTGTGAATCGAACACAGGATCTTCCCGTTATGAGCGGGAGGCTTTAACCAACTAAGCTAAAGGCCCAATATTACTATCAAATTTCTCAATAGTAATATTTGATATATATAATGATTGTGATAAATTATGATTTTATATATGTAAAATATCTTTTGTCATATCCTCTTCAACTGCTAATTTGCTCATAATAGGACAGGTCCAATTACATAATTTACAATATTCTTTTTTATCTACAATCATTGCATTATGAATATTTTCAAAATCATTAAAGAAATCTTTTACATAATAATCTGATGTGTATTTTCCTTTTATTCTTAAACACAAACGAATACTACCATCTGCATCTATTGTTAAATTGTGCATATAATTTTCTAATTCACAATTAAATGTAGATGGAAGAATATTCAATGTCCTATCTAATAATTCTTCTCCCATATGAATCCATAAACCATCATCTATCATTTTCGCACAAACACTTCTCAATGCTTGTGTATCATCAACTAATTCATTTATATCAGTAACATTTGAAAAATCATAATATCTTGATTTCTTAATATCCACAAATGTAATACTTGACCAAATTTTATGTTTTGTCAATTTTTCTACTAATTGATAAATATACTCCAAATTACTTTTATCAATAGTAATTTCAGCCATCATATCATCTACTCTATCAGAAATAGAAATTAAATTTTCCAAACCAGCTAAACTTTTTTCTCTTCTATCTTTTTTAGATGGATGAAAAATCGGATCATAAATAATAGGATCAATACTAGCTGTTAATCCTCTAAACAATCCAACTTTGTCTAATACTTTTATTATTTTAGGTTGAATTTTTTTAGAATTATTTGTTATAATAGTGTACCAAATATTATTATCATTACAATATTGAATAACTTTATCTAAATGAGGAAACATAAATGGTTCTCCCCCATAAAAAATATGAAAACAATCTGGTAAATATTGTTTAAATTGTTCTAATGATTCTATGACATAATTATAATTCATTTGAAAAGAATTATAATAATTAATATTGGGATATATTGTTTCATTACTATTTCTAACAATACCACAATAATCACATTCTAAATTACATTTTCTTGTCAAAATCCAATTTACTAATTGAATTTTATTATTCAATTTCAATTTCACCAGTATACTCCTTATTTTGAACAGGTCCGTTTCTATACAAATCTTCATCTATAACAGATAACAATTTTGATGATATTGAACGTAATATTTCTATCATAATTTCACTTGGTCTTTCAAAATATGTATAATGAAATTCAGGACCATCATGTGTTTTCATTGCATCAATAGCATATTTTTTATTCCGATATGTAATATTTCCTTTGATTCTAAAATCAAAAGACATGTCCAACATACTATATTTATAATATACTGTCAAAACATAAATAATTTTCTTATTCATTATCAAACCTTTCATCCAAAATTATATATTGCATCAGCTTCTACTTGATCAATATGTCTATGAGTAATAATATTGATTGATTTATCTATCAATATTCTTCGTAACATATTTGAAACATTAGATATATTTTCATCATCCAGTGCATCAAAAATTTCATCAAATAATAAAATATTAGTTTTAAATTTTTGAACACTTTCCTGTAAATCTGATAATGTCAAAATAGTTGCGATGTCAATTAATTTGGTTTGGCCACCAGATAGATTTACTCTGGAATTAGAATGTGTTTCTGCATCATATACATTAATACTTATTTTATCTCTAAATTCTCCTTTTTTTGTTTCGTGGAGTGTATCGAAAGTAACAATATATCTCCCATTTGACATCTGTTCCAAATAATCTGAAATTTGTCTATTCATGAAAGGTATTGATTCATCAATTAACATAGATGGAATACCAGATGATGAAAATGCTTCTTTCCAAAATTTACATACTTTTTGTTTTTCTTTTGAATCTTTTATATTATTTTCAAATTCTGCTTTATGGTTATATTTTTGTGTTATTTCATCATTTGTTTCTTTAATAATATTTTTATTATTTTGTATATCTTCTTCACATTGTTTTAATTCTTTATTAGCATAATTAATTTCATCATCAGTTTGTTTTATTTTATTTTTATGACTTTCAATTACTGCTATTTTGTGTTTTACACTAACAATATTATCTTCAAAATTTTGTATTCTATCTTTTAATTCTTTTTCTTTATCATCAAATTCTTTAGAAATAACTATTTTACTCTCAGCTTCTTTTGATGATACCGTTTCAATAGCAATATTTAATCTATTATCTAAATTATCAATTAAATTTTTATTATCTGATTCATTTATATTTATCATTTCACCGAATTTATATTCTGTATCAATTTTTAATTGTTTTTGTTCGTCAGCTAATTTTGTATATTTATTGTCTAATTCAGATAATAATGTTTTATAAGATTCTTCTTCTATAATTTTATCAGATATTAATTTATTTAAAATACTTTCATATTCCAAATTTTGTTGTTGTTCTAATTCTATAATTTTATCAGAATGAATATTTCTAACATTTACATATTTTTCTCTAATATTATCCAAACAAATTTTAAATGCATCAATATCTTTTTTAAGATCATTTGTATTATTATCTATCTGTTGTTTATATTTGGTAATTTCTGATTGAATATCTTTCTCAATATTTATAAATGTTGCCAATAATTCTTTTTCTTTTGTTATAGATTTTTGAATATGTGAAACATCATCCCAAGGTTGATGACATGTTGGACAAATAGTAGATTTTAATTCAATAGATTTTTCATATTGTTCTATTTTATTTGTCGAATTATCTATTTTATTTTTTTGAATAATAAGATCTTTTTCTAATGAAGATATTTCGTTTTTGAGATTATTGATTTTGTCATTAATCAATTGTTCTATATTCTTAAAATTTTCAGTTTCTTGATTTAATTCTTTAGTTTCTTGACTATGATCATTTTTAAGAATATCATTGAGTTCATCTTTAAATTTATCTCTAATATCTCTTAATTCATCTTTTTTTGTTTGAATTAAATTATTAAAATTATTTATAGCATTATTATGTTTGTTTGATAATTCGTTTTTCTCAATTAAATAATTTTCTCTCAAGTCACTAATTTCTTTATTTATATCAGCTAGTTCTTGGTTTAATTTATTTTTTATATTATTTATTTCGTCATTCAATTGATTATTACATTTAGATATCTCAGTTGAATGATATTCTTTCAATTGTGCTATTTTAGATGTAACTTGTGCAGATAATTCTGACATTTTACTATTTTTCAATGCTTCTAAATTGACCAATTCATTTTCATGACTATTTTTTCTATCTAATAATAATTGCAATTGATCATTTTCTCGTTCTTCATCCAAACTATATAAATATTCTTCTTGTATTTTTTTTTCATTTTGTAATTTTTCTATAAATGCTTTTATTTCACTATGATTTACTGTTCTATTTGATATGATATTATTTATTTTTTCAATATTGAATCTCAAAGAATCAATAGAAGCATCTATTTTATCAATAATTCTTTCTATGTCACTAATTTCATCACTGATCACATTTATCTTTTCAGAAGATTTTCTTTGATAATCTACATATGAGTCCAATTGTAGAATTTTTCTAAATATTTCTTTTTGTTTAGAATCTGGTAAATCTGTAAAAAATGATTTTACTTTTTGTCCAAACAAAACTGTATTAAAAAACAATTCTTTAGGAACAAACAATTCTTCTATTTTATTTGTTACTTCTCTCGCTCCTTTTGCAATAGGATCTCTTTTACCATCAATAAATAAAGCAGCAAATACTTGTGCTTTTGGAGATTTTAATCCCCTGACTGCTTTATAATTAACATTGTCAATTGCAAAATAACATTCTGTTTTACAATTTTTTTCAGTTTTGTTGTTTAAAACATCTGTTGCTGTTTGTCCAGTTTGTGTGATACCATAGAGTGCAAATGGAATCACACTGAATACCGTAGATTTTCCCACTCCGTTTTTACCAGAAATCAAAGTGATTTTAGAATTTTCAAATAAAAATTCCATAGGTTCTATATAACCACAATAATTTTCCATGTATACTTTTTTGAAATTAATATTCTTCATTTATTTTCCTCATTTTTAATAAATTCTATTCCATGAATAAAACCACTCATGAAATAAAATTCATGAAGTTCTCTACCAGCTGCCATATCACAATCTAAATATGTTTTACAATTTTTACATAATATTTCTCCATGATACATACACGGATTATTTTTAGCAAAAATATTTCTTACATATTCATTATCTTTATTCATTTGTCAATCTACATTGAATTCTATTTGTGAAGTATCTTTATTCAAAACACCAACATCAATTTCACAATCCCTACTAATTCGTTTTTTATTTTTTATAAAAGAATTGAATTGATCTTCTTCTATAATATATTTATCATTATCTCCTAATTTAATTTTATCAAGAGCTTCATCTTTTGAAGAAGCATCAATAGTATCAATAATATATACTTCTTTAATAAAACCAACAACAAGATATTCTTTACTCATTAGCACATTCTCCTATAATTTCTTTAGCTATATTTAAATAATAATCAATAGAATTTTCTGGAATTTCTTTTATAGAAAGAAAAGATTTTAATCTTTCTTCTTCTGACATATCCAAAGATACTCCTCTGTTTGTTATATCAATATCTCTTTTATCGATTTTTCTAAAATCTTCTGATATTTTACTAACATCAATATTATTCCCTGTTAATTCAATAGTAATTTCGTGACCTGCTTCTTCTAATTTTTTTGCTTCTAATAAAATTTCATCAACAGTTTCATTTTTATCAATTACTATTTGAAAATATTTTTTATATCCAGTTGTTTCTATTGATATAATATCATTATTCTCAAAATCAACATCTAAAAATCTTTTATTTTCATGACGTTCTCCTCTATCCAACTGAATAGGAGAACCAACGTAATACAATTGTGTTTCATTTTTTTCTATTGATTGTGGTTTATGATAATGTCCCAATAAAATATATTTATATTTTTTCAAATCTTTCATTCCTAAATCAGAAACAATTGAAATACCAGATGACAAAGACGCTTCATTCAAACCAAAATGAGAAATCAAATAATCACTTCCTTTGTATTTAGTAATATTTTTTTTCATTTTACTATTCCATGCTACCATATAAATATTTTCAATTTGTAAAGTATCATGAACAACTGTTACATTTGGTTCTCTTGATAAGGCTTTTAATGACGAAACACCATCACCTGACATTTTTGAATGATCATGATTCCCATCTATTAAATAAAAATGTATTTGTGGAAAATCTCTTATCGTATCAACAAATGTTGATATGGCTAATGAATGTATAATACTCTTATTATGGAAAATATCACCAGCTATAATACAATTTTCAATTTTATTATCAATTGCATAATGAAGAATAGATTGACGAAAGACTTTATCAATATAATAAAGTCTTTCATTCAATCCATTTTCCATAACTGGATCAGAACCATAAAGAGAATAATGTAAATCTCCTGTAACAACTGATCTCATTTTATCTCCTTTACCACGTTTTAAATATTTGCAATACTTGTCTTAAAGGACTATCTGGATTATTAAAAATATCATTAATTGTAATTCCCCAATTGTCATAACAACTCAATTCTTCCATTGCACCTTCATATAATGAAATAAATAAAGCTCCTTCGGAAAATTTTATTTCTTTTGTGAATCTATCAGTTTTTTCAATAATAAATTGTTTGAATTCTTGAATTTTTTGTACTCTATGTTTAGTTATTAATTTGATTATTCGTTCTTGATTATTTTTATCAAATTGTCGCATTGTTAAAATAGAAATCATGAGTGTGATTCTTTTATCACTTTTTCTGTATCTATTGCCATTGCCAATTTTCCCATTTCCCATCCCCATAGATCACCACAAAATTTTGCAATTGGTTCAAATTTTACATGCCTAAATACTTGTTCATATCCAACTAAATGTTGATTATCTAAAAATTCTTTTTTTGTCAAATTTCCATACAATAAAATACTAAACTCATCCCCTACCCTCATTTTTACTAATAAATTTCTATTATCTTCAAATATGCTGATAATAGTAATCATTTATTCATCCCTGATAATCTAAACGCTTTGTCTTTTCCCATTTCAGTTAATACTCCTTCTTCGATTGCATAGTATTTAACAATCCAATTTTTCTTATTATAAAATGGAAGTCTATTTCTTCGAAAAGATTCTCTTATATTAGAAATCCCTGTATCAACAAAATCAACAACTAATGGTTTTGGTTTACCATCATAAGGTCGAACTATTCGACCTGTCGCTTGACTGATATTATTAATCGGAGATGTCATTATCAATGTATCTTTCCACGGTGCATCTATTCCATCTCTCATTTTACCAGGTGTGGTAAAAATTAATTTTTTCGTCAATACTTCATTTCCGACACCGGATTTGAATATAAAACAATCATAATCTTTATATATTTTCGTTAATTTTTCAAATAATTTAATTCTTTCTCCCATGATAACAACGTGTCTATTTTGATCAACTATCGTATTTATAACAATATCCATTAATTTTAAAAATATTTTTGAATTTTTTAAAATTTGATAATATCTACTATATTGAAATTGTCCTTCCCAAAATAACCATCTTTCCCGATTTTTTAATAAATCAAAATCTGCCATAACAACATTTACTTCTGCATCCATTGTGCCTGATGCATATTGACTGATAAAAACTTCTCCCAAATGATATTTCATTATTTTAAATGTTCCATCTTCTCTATCAGGAGTAGCTGATAATCCAATAGTTCTATGACATGGAATGAACAAAGATGTTCTGGAAAATGTAGGAGCTCCTACAGTAGTATGAACTTCATCACCAATCATCAAACCAATTCCAGAATGATACATTTTTGACTGGAAATTTCTTCTATGATCATCATTTCTCAATATAGCATTAAATGCTTGAACAGTTGTTAATATAACATCACTATTCTCGATAACATATTCATATGATTGTGTATTTAAAACCCCAATTTTATCATCAGATATATCTGAAAATTCTTTTAATCTTTCATACCATTGTTTTAACAATCCATCACGATGCACACATATAATTGTTTTGTATTTTAATTTACACATAACATCGATGGCAATAACAGTTTTTCCAGAACCAGGATCCAATTGTAATAAACAATGTGGTGTATTTAATAAATGATTGATCGAATCTTCTTGTATTTTATTTCTAGGTGTCACCAATGATTCGATTTTTATTTTTTTACTATGCCATATTTCTTGTTTATCAATAGAATTTTTATCGAAATATTTTTCAATAGGAAATAATCTAGGTATCAATAAAGCTTTTTCTGTTTCATAAAAATATTCATTATATACAATTTTTTTTGTATAATAATCCTGTGAAGAAACAGTTAATAATTTCTTAATTTGTTGATAATAAAATTGATCAGCAAATTGTGATGATATTCTATATCCTAATCTATCATGATGAACCAATTTATCAATCATCTCAATTTCCTCTGTTACATGTGATTATCATAAATATCTCCTATTCCCATTTTATATCATATCCAATCTTATCTTTTATTATAATACCTTTTTTCAAAGCTATTATAAGATATTGTGAGACAATAATTATTGATAAAATGAATATTATGATCCACACACTATAATGTATATCCCACCAATTTTTTTCTAAAAATTTTATCCAAGCATCTTTCCCCATATAATCTTGAATAAAAGCTAAAATTGTTAAAGGCCATGCTATTATAAAAGAACATGTTATATAAAATTCTCTTTTACTAAATATTAACATGATAACTCCCCAATCATTGGACAATGATCATATAATTGCAATGCTTCTTCAACTGATTGTGGTAATTTTTGTCTATCTGTATCAGTTGTTAACCATCCATAAAGAGAATGAATATGCATCAATGTTTCTGTATATTCACTGTTTTTCATAACAAATATATCACCAACTTTTATATTATTTTTTTCAATCAATTCCCAATTTTTTTTATGAATATCACCAATTTGAATAGTTTTATCTACTTTTACCAATGGTGTATACATCGCTACCATTTTTCTTAAATCATTACTAAATTTTTTATCTGTTGAATCGATATGTTTGGCATATTCCAACATTGCTTTTCTAGATGCTTCTGCATAAACATTATCTCCACCTGGTTTCAAAACAAAATATTTTAAAAACAAACCCGATTCATCTGTAACAAATTCATCAACAGATGTTTCTTTTTCATTTTTATCTTGATATTCATTTGATCTATTTACACTTTTTTCTAATTTCATATATTCTTTAATTTTTTTATGATCCATGTATACACAACTAGATGATTCATTTTCCCATACTACAACACGACGACAACATAACATATGATTTCCATAAAATTTTCTTATATATGCATCAATGATATCATATATATATTTAGATATTGTTTCTGCTGTAGGATCTAATTGGTCAAAACATATATACTTCAAATTATTCTTTTTACAATGATTCGATTCAATAATATCTTCGGAATTCAAAAGTAAACAATGATCAAAATTTTTAAGAAATAATTCTTCAACCATTTTCTTTAAATCAGAAAAATCTATTACCATATCATTATTATTCAATCTATAAGACATCAATGTGACTACGATTTTTATAGTATGTCCATGAATATTTTTACACAATCCTTTATGTTTAGATAAACGATGACCAACTGGCACCTTGAATTCTCTTTCTAAATAATACATAATTCTCCTTATTATTTATTTTCAAATAGTTTCATATTCCTTATTTGGTACGCCAGGTAGGAATCGAACCTACGACCTACGGATTAGAAATCCGTTGCTCTAATCCAACTGAGCTACAGGCGCATAATTAATTATTTTTTTCATCAATACTATGTTGTTTAAATTATTATTTTTCAACCCAATTTCTGATATTCTTTAATCATATGATCAAAAAGATTTTTTTTTATTTTTTCTATAACCAATATTTCATTTCCTAATTTATCAGAATCTACAATAACATTTAATAATTTAATTATAGTATAATTATTGAATATTTTTGTTATAATATCAATATCTATTTTTATTTCTTTGGAAATTTCTTTCATCACCATTTCTGGTTTTTTCTTGATATCATTTAAATATTTTGGAAGAACCTTCTTGATTAAAGAAAGAATTTCCAACGAAGCAATTTTATTCTTTTTGATGTGTATTTGTTTATCCAACATCATTTCATATAATTTCATATAATTGTTGAATGTGTCCAATAACATATTGTCAATAGACATACACATTAATTCCATATTATGCAAGTCGTCTGAATCATTATATCGAATTTGATTGTTTTCAAAACTAGCATTTTTCACAACAATATCATCAAAATCTTTTACCAATTCATCAAACAATTCTTGTTGCTTACGAACCCTATCAAGATAAAATATGACGTATGTGCCTAGTTCATCACATGATGAATCCAATATAGCCAAATCTTTATATTTCTTCTGTAATTTGGAGTATATTACACTGAACGATGTCTTAGGAGGCAAAGAACGACAGATAATTTGTTTCTTTACTCTGTCAACATCATATCGACCTTTATAGATCAAGGTTTCTTTTCCTTCTGTCAATAATATTTGCAATTTAGTTTTGTCACTGATTATATCACAATCTGTAATTGGTTCAATAATTGGTTCACGTTTTCTTTGCTTCAATAACCACATCAATCGTTTGTTCAAATCTTCAATTCTATAACAAGGAACATTCGCAGCATATCCAAAACCAATACCACTTGTTGGTGTGTTACCAATTAAACAAAATGGATATTTCGTTGGAAGATACAATGGTTCTTTGATATCAGCAGAAATTTCACTTTCTATCCACGGAACATATTCGATTAATTCAAATGCCAATGATTTCGTAAATTCACTTATACCACATTCTGTATATCTAGAAGCGGCGGCAGAAGTTGGTTCGGTGCCAATATTGGCACCGAACTGACCTTGACCATCAAGAAATCCCTGTTTAACCATCTGTACAATTGTTCCATAACACATTGAATGTGGATGAAAATGTCCAAGACAATATCCATCAATTTGTACACTTTTTACTTTTTTATTTTTAGCAATAGTAAAAGCAGAAACCAATACTCGTCTTTCTATTGGTTTCAAACCATCAATTGATAGTGATATCATTCTATTCTTATTAACTTCATCACCATAATTACGATAACTTTCAGTGACAAAATCAAACATATCTATTTTTTCACCCATCATTAATCCTCTAATTCATGTTCATAATCATCAGCAATATTTCTACATGTTTTAATTAATATTCTTCGGCTCTTTGTTTCTGAATCACTAAGATCATTATCATCCATATTCTCATAACAATCTTCTAAATCTCTAAGAGTGTTTTCAAATCTGCAATACCCCATATTCGCCATTATATCTCCTTTTTCTTTTTATCAATAATTTCTTTTAATAAATTGATTTTTATATTCTCATCAAAATTGTTTTCAGCAATTTTTAACATCCACGGAAATGTTGAAAGAATCCGTAATAATGATAAACCAACACAAGTAATATCTTCTTTTCCAGAAATCCATCTATTCAAAATACCAAATTCTAATTGCAATATTCGTTCAATAGTTATATTAGAATAACCATTATCATTCAATATTTTTACTAATTCTTCTACACTCAAATCTTTTTTAGATATACGATTATCAATAATCATTTTCAAAAATCCCACCTGTTATCAAATAATTATTATCAGCAAATCGTTCTCCTTTAAAAATTTTATAACCACATATGTTTGGATGAATATTTTTTAATTGTTCTTTTCTTTCATGTGCTGTCACAATATGTCGTTGTAATGTATATCTCCCATCTAATTTAAAAACACCATCCGAACCAAGAAGATCATCAATTTTACCTTTATTATTTTTTATTAAAAATTGTATATATATCATTATTTTTTTCTATTTCTTATAGCATTGATAGTGTTGATTAGATCATGAGAATGAATCCAAGGATCTATACTTTTTGTTAATTGAATATTCACCCATGTTTCTAAAATATCTAAATCAGATTTTCTATCTATATCACCATAACAAGATATTTCATTATTAATACGATCAATTTCTTTTTTTAAATGATCAATTGATTTGATCCCTTGTTCTTCACAATCAAGACAAATATAATCTTGTGGTATTTGGCCAGAAGTAACTGGACAATCTTCTTTTCCATATTTACATCCATGTAATACACAGCAATGTGTCCGATGAACACCGTATTTATTTTCATACATAATTAAATTCCCATTTTGTTTCTAATATTAACTTCAAAATCAAAAAATTGTTGACTAAAATAATTTTTAATAGTTGAAATGAAACATTCTGATATACCATTTTTTATAATATCATTTATATTATTTAAAATAACATCTTTATGTTCTTTCATATACAATTCAACTTGCTCTTTCATATGATCTTGTAATAAATCTTTTACAACACCATATATCCAAGGATCTAATTCTTTTTTGTGATATCCTTCTTGAACAACTATTTTTTGGAAAAATGCTTCATTGATTGCTCTACTGATGATTTTTTCTAATTCTTCATCTGGCATTAAATCACCAATTGAATCGATAATTCGTGATTTCATTTTTTCTTCGAATGTTTCTTTTTTTGCTATGTCTGTTGTCATTTAGATACCTCGATATCATTTTTAAAAGATTGTTCATCAGAAAAATCAATCCCATCGATAAAACTTTTCATAGCTTCCAAAGCACATTTACGACAAATATCAAAATTATCCCAAGAATGCACAGGATTCAAACATACATGTGCAATTTTTTGTCGCCCATCTATTTCAACATCAAGAATAGTAAATGTAATATTGTTTTCATAATTCATAATATGATTTTCTGTTAATTCGATACCACATTTATCACAAAAAGTTTTTGTCATTCAAATTCTCCTTTTAAAAGCAATCTTTTATCATTCACATTGTTCATTAAATCGACCAATCGATCCAATTTATCTGTCCATTGTACTTGAACAAGTTTTCTAGATTTTTCATCTAACAAACATGTTTTAAGATCACTAATATTTAATTCACCAAGACCTTTGTATCGTGTAATTTTTCTTTTATCTTTTATTGCTTTATCTAATTCGATCTGATTCCATAAAGGAATAAATACTTTCTTTTCATTTATTGCATATAAAGGTGTATATGCAATATAATAATGTCCTCGTTTAATCAATTCTGGAACCATCATAGCCAAATTCATTGTTAATAATGTCGCAATATGACCACCATCGGCATCGGCATCACAACAACAAATTATTTTATCATAACGAAATTTCTTCAAATCGAAATGTGGTTCTACACCAGTTCCAAATGCATTCACCATTTCACCAATTTCTTTATTTTCTAAAATATTCTTATTATTAGAAAATGAAGGAATCTTCCCTTTCAATGGCAGAACAGCTATTTTCTTCGGATCTCTTGCTTGAATAATACCACCGGCAGCAGAATCACCTTCAACAATAAACAATTCCCCATTGCGTGATTGGCAATCTCTCAATTTGGTAAACTTCTTCAAGCCTCTTCCTTTAGAAGCTTTTTCAGTTTTTAAATTTTTCAATTCTATTTTTGTTCTATAATCATGAAAATAATTCATGATTTCATTTGTTGTTTCTATTTCTTTGTTCATTTTTACTGCTAGTTGTTTCTGAAAATCATTCAATAAATGAGATAATTGAGCTTTTGTATTTTCAAGACTTTCTTTTGACTGTCCTTTTAATTTTGGTTTCTTCAATGACAAAGAAATATATGATCTAAATCCAATTATTGTATCTTTTGGATTGAATTTAAAATCTGTCTTTTTTGCTTTTTGAAGAAAATAATTTCTTATAATTTCATTGATAAAATTGATATGTGTCCCACCATTTTTAACAGGAAGTATATTAACCGCTGATGAATATTTTGGTGTTATCGAATTCCCATATTCATAACAAAACGAAACAGCTAACCTCTCATCATTATTAATTGCTTCTATATCAATTCTTTTGCTGAAATTACCAGATGCATAATCATTAATATATTCATTTTTAAAGTAATCATCTAATGTATAATGAATCACTTCTGTTTTATCATCTATTACGAGAACAAATCGCACTTTCGGTAATTCAACGGATGCCGTTGTCATTCTTTTTCTAATTATGTCAATATCTGGAATTATAGAATCAAAATATTCTTCACTTGCTTTAAATTCTATTTTTGTTGAAAAAGGAGGTTTCTTATTATCAAAAATTTCATCTGTTGTTTTTTTGAATTTCTTTTTCTTTTTTTCATATAATACATGTCTGTTATCTTTATAAATTTCAATTCTATATTCAGATGATAATGCATAAATAGCTACTAGACCAATGCCATGTAAACCCGAGCTTGAAGAATATGCAGTTTTACAATCCGTGAATTTGGCACCAGAAAATAATTCTGTTGAAATTGTAATTGCAACATCCGTATCAATTGGAATTCCTCTACCATTGTCAAGTATCGCACATATACCTGTTTTTGTATCAACACGAACTGCTATAATATCAGCATATCCAGAAATCGCCTCATCGAGGGCATTGTCTAATGCTTCCTCGATGAGGTGGCAAGGATTCTTCGTTGTTGATATATACATATTTGGATGTAATTGGACATGCGATAACCCATCCAATACTCGAATATCATTCGAAGAATATTCTGTTGTCATTTCTTTTTATCCTTTTCACGTTTCATCATTTCGATATATTTATCATGATCACGATATTCATATTGTTCATACGGAGAATCTTCTAAATATGTAGCAGTTATCATAACACCACAAAAACCACCATTTGTTTCCCATATCAACAAACTTGCTCGTTCTGCAAATTCATCTTCGGATTCACCGCCGCATAAATTACCTTCTCCATCTACAAAACAATAAGTACATGGTAAATTCAAATTATTTTTATTATTAATAATATCAACTGCTCTTTGATTACTAGAATCAATATAACAATTATCCGTATCAATATCCCAAATTAAAGAAATAGCTTCGATTATATCAATTTCTTTTTCTTTGTTATATCCTGTTATGGTAAAACCCATTTTATAAAATCTTGACATTTTATTCTCCTCTATTCTTTAACTGGAAAATGAATTATATGTCCAATATTCCCAATTCGATAATCTGTTGATTTTTTATCAGGAAGAATCCAAACTATTTTCTTTGGTAATGAATAGACATATTGACAAATATCTTCGAAATATCCATCAGTAAATACCAATGAAACATCTACTTTCAATTCTTTTAATCTATTCAAACCTGGTAATAATCTTGTACCACCTCTCCCTTTAACTTCTATCCGATGAATATCTTTTATCGATTTCAATTTCTTTTCTTCACGAATTTCTGTATCTACTTGTAATAAGATAATTTCAGCATTCTGATCTTCCTTCAAAATAGATTCAAGACCGTTTAATGCTTCATAAATACCGTCATCAGTTATTGGAACAGATGCAGAAGTATCTAATAATACACCAATTTTAAATGATTTATCATTTGTCTTACCCGGAAATGGTGGCATAAATTTCATACCTAATTCATCTTCTTTGGTGAAAACATACATTCGTTTTCTATTTAATTTTGAATATGATATTTTTTGTTTTCCTAATCTACTACCTACTACCAATTTTTTTATGATCGAATAATATGGAAGTTTTGGAGGAGCTAAAAATTTATCTATCTTAACTTGTAAATCACCAGGTAGATTACCAAATGATTCTGTGTATTCTTTTGTTGTATCTTCTATTATTTTTCTAAAAAGATTTTCTGCAATATATGAAGAATTTGGATCAACAGTTATTTTGCCTTCCGACTTCCAATGATCATGATTATTTTGAGATATACCCGATTTGCCATATTTTTCAATATTACCATCATCATTT
>Ga0256827_10000010_pt1 | contig 107054 bp, 74 predicted proteins | sample CV84metaG_FD_185977 | JGI IMG/M metagenome (GOLD analysis project Ga0256827, IMG submission 185977) | Hydrothermal vent microbial communities from East Pacific Rise, Pacific Ocean - CV84 | ecosystem: Environmental > Aquatic > Marine > Hydrothermal vents | place: Pacific Ocean: East Pacific... | reverse complement strand
TGCTGATGAGAAATTTATGAGCCTTTTCACTCCTGGAACTCATGGTTCTACTTTTGGTGGTAATCCACTTGCATGTGCTGTGGCAATGGCTAGTTTAAATGTTTTGGATAACGAAAATCTTGCTGAAAAATCTGAAAAGCTTGGTAAGATATTCAGAGATGAAGTTAAGAAAATTAAATGTGATAAAATTGTTAAAGTAAGAGGTAAGGGGTTGCTTAATGCTGTTTTATTTGAAGAAGGATTTGAAGCATGGGATACTTGTGTTACTCTTATGGAAAACGGATTACTTGCAAAGCAGACTCATGGAAATATTATAAGATTTGCACCTCCACTTACAATCAAAGAAGATGAATTAATGAAAGCTATTGCAATTATTAAAGAAGTTTTTGAAAAGATTTAAAGTCGCTTCATAACCAATAAATTGTTTATTATACGGAATTCGCAACCCAAGGTTTGCTCATTTAAAATTTAGCCCAGCTTCGGCTATGCTCAGCTTCTTTGGTTTAAATTTTTAGGGAGAAATATGAATGCAACAACAAGAGAATGTCCTTTTTGTTTAGAAAAAATAGATATCACAGAAATTACCTGTAGTTACTGTAATAATTCAATGGAAGGATTTAATAATAAAATAGCAATAAAAACAAATTGGGCTCCTATTAAGGGGAACGATTTTTCTGTTGTAGAGCAAGAATTAAATGAGATTTCTAAAACAAGGATAGAGTTTCTGGCGACTAAATCAATAAAATCAATGGAGTTTATGATTATTGGAGCAAGTTTAATTTCATTAATTTTAGCAATTATAATTACGCTAAGTGATATTAAGGACTCTCCTGCTTTTATTTTCTGGGGTTTTGGAGTTTTTGCTTTAGTATTTGGATTATTTATGCTTAAGGCAAAACTAACACCAAGAGTTTTTGACCTTGAGCAAAAACATTATTACAAGGGGAGTAAATATGAATTAGCAAAAGAAAAATGTGATATTATAGATATTGTTGCTATTCAGGTATTATCAGAATTTATATCAGCAGATAACTTAATTTCTGAGTCCAATATAAAAAGAAAAGACTCTTATAAATATGAGATTAACTTAATTCTCAAAGATGCTCAAAGGATTAATTTAGTTGAAAGCTCAAATCTTCAAAAAATTAGAGAAGATGCTAAAAAGCTTTCTGAGTTTTTAAATATTCCTCTTTTAGAAGTAATAAAAAAGATTAAATAAATAAGCTTTATTTAATTAAATTATGATAAATGAATTAAACCCAATGGATGTGGGCAGATGTGTTTAAAATCCACGGATGCAGGTTATTTTTTTCTGTATTTAGAATTTCTTCTATTGTTATTACTACTTCCACCTTCGCTTTTACTTCCTTTATTACCTTTGTAGTTATCTCGGCCTCGGCCTCTATTTCTATCTCTTGAACCACCACCTTTAGAATTTCTTTTTTGATTTGCTTCTTCAATTAAAGGTTTTTTACCTGCTTTAACTTTTGAAAATACTTCTAAAATTTGCTCTGCTTCTTTAAATGGAACAGTTATAAAAGAAAAGTTTTCATGAATATCTATATCTTCAATTAAATTTTTAGGTGTATTTGCTTTTTTTGCAATAAAGTCAATTAAGCTTTTGGCATCAACACTAGCAGAAGAGCCTTTTGCTATAAATAACCTTGACTTACCGTTTAATTTTATTTTTTCTCTTTTTTCTCCCCTTTCTCTTACTGGCTTGATTTTATTATAATTTCCTTCATTTAATTCTTTACCATAAGCAAGTTTTAACATTGAAGCCATAATGTCTTCAACAGATTTTTCATCATTACTTTCAATTATTGATTTAGCCCATTCAAGATAAGATTTGTTTTTATTTTCCTGTATATTTTCTTTAATATCAGATTCAATTTTTTCTTTTTTAACTCTGATAATATCTTTAATATGAGGAACCTGTTCTTTTTTTATTTCAGAATTTGTAATTTTCTTAATAAAACCTAGTTTTCTAAATTCAGAAGGAGTTATAAATGTAATTGCTGTTCCTTTTCTTCCTGCTCTTCCTGTTCTTCCAATTCTATGAACATAAGCTTCTGGATTTTGAGGGATAGAGTAATTTATAACATGAGTTAAGTTATCTACATCAATTCCTCTTGCTGCTACATCTGTTGCAATTAAAACAGAAATAATTTCTTGTTTAAATCGTTTGAGTGTTCTTTCTCTTTGAGCCTGTGATATATCACCATGTAAACCTTCTACAAAATATCCTTTTTCTGTTAATTTACTTGTTATTTCATCTACTTCAACCTTTGTTCTGCAAAAAACGATTCCATAAAACTTTGCTTCAATATCAATAATTCTTGTTAATGCTTCAAGTTTATCACGGCCATTAACTTCAAAGTATATTTGCTCTGTTAAATTTGTTGTTAATTTAGTTTTAGTTTTAGCATGGGTATATTTTCCCATATAGTTTTCAGCAAGTCTTCTTATTCTATCAGGCATTGTTGCTGAAAATAACATTACTCTTTTATCTTTTGGTGTTTTTTTGAAAATAATTTCAATATCTTCCAAAAAACCCATATTTAACATTTCATCAGCTTCGTCAAGGATAAAGTATTTTACATTACTGATATTTAGAGTTCCTCTGTTTAAGTGGTCAATAACTCTTCCTGGAGTTCCTACAATAATATCAACACCTCTTCTTAATCTTTTGAGCTGTATATCTATTGATTGGCCTCCGTATATCGTGATTATATCTAGTTTGTTATCACCCTTTAATGAATTTATTTCTTCTGTTACCTGTAATACAAGTTCTCTTGTAGGTGCTATTATTATAGCCTGTACTGTATTGTTCTTTTTTAGTTTTTCAATTAGTGGGAGTCCAAATGCAGCTGTTTTTCCTGTTCCTGTCTGGGCTTGTGCTATAACATCAGTTTCATCTTTTAAGATTACAGGAATTACTAATTCCTGTATTTCAGTAGGTTCTTCAAACCCTTTTTTTTGTAAAGTTTGCAAAGTAGTTGCTGAAAGGCCCAGTTTTTTAAAATTTTCCATGTTTTTCCTCTTTTTTAGGTAAGCTTTTTGATTTTATTTTACGAAATAAACGGTGTAAGATTACCTGTTTAATATAATTAACGGATAATGAAGTACTCTAACTTCATTGCACGAGTAGTCTATCATATAATTAAATAAATTACAATAGCAGTTGAATTTTGATAAATTCTTGATTTATCAAAAATAAAGGTATAATATTTTGTGAAAGAAAATGGAGGAGTTTTGGATATTTTTGAATCTAAAATTTGCCCTGTTACGGGGTATGATTTAGTAACAAAAAAAGAATGGAAGGTAAAACATCTTGAATATACTTGTAAATATGGAATAATTGCTCAAAGTATTATTATTGTTGAACCTGGCGGAAATTCTGTACTTGAAACATTCTATTTGTTTTCAGAAATGTTGGAAAAAGTTATTTCTACTTATCCTAAAACTAATAAATTTGTATTAATTGATAATTATACAAATTTTAAAAGAGCTTCACATAAGGCAAGAAAAGAATATATAAAGTATTTTAATAATCATAAAAAAATTGCAATGGTTGTATATATGGGGCTTCCAAAAACATTACACATACTTGTTAATGTAGGAATAACGATTAATTACACTAAATTTCCTATTAAAATAACCAAAACATATTATGAGGCAATCAGTGAATCAATAATTCAACTTGAAAGATTAAACGCAAAAAATGAAATTTTACAAAAATATAGTTTCCAAAACAATAAATTAGAAAATAAATCAGAAATGCTTTTGGATAAAAATGATTTACAGGAAATTATAAAAAATGAAATAGTAATTAGCTACATAGATAAATTTAATAAATTTTTAAAAAAAATAAACTGGTATGAATATGATGAAAGCTTGCATTTAATTCCTAATATAAAAGAAGAGCATCCACTAAATGTTTTAATAGAAACTTTATCATTAATAAAATTTGATATTACACAGTTAATCATGGATTTTACCAATCAGGAAAAGAAATTAATAAAAGCAAAAGATGATTTAAAGAAATTAAATACTAATTTGGAAACATTAGTAAAGAAAAGAACTCAGGAATTAAAAAGAGTTAATAAAGAACTTAAAGTTGCAAAAGAAGAAGCAGAGCTTGCCAATAAGGGAAAAGCTGTTTTTCTGGCAAGTATTTCTCATGAGTTAAAAACGCCATTAAATTCAATTATGGGATATTCTTCTCTTGGACTTTCAAAATTGGAAACTATACCTAAAGAGAAAATAGGTGATTATTTAACTCAAATAAATTCTAGTGGTAGAAGGTTGTTGAATTTAATTGTGGATTTAATTGATACCACTAAATTTGAAGCAGGAGAAATGAGTTTTCATTTTACTGAAAATAATATTTGGGATATTGCTAAAAAAGCTGTTTCTGAGATTTCATCATTATCAGAAGCTAAAAATATTAATATTATCTTAAATAATGAAGTGGAGGAGGTAAATTTTATATTTGATTCATCTAGGATTTTACAGGTTTTTATAAATATTTTATCAAATGCTATAAAGTTTACTCCTAAAAACAAAGAAATCCATATAGATTTAAAAGATACATTGCATGAATTTATCTGTTCAATTAAAGATGATGGAGCCGGAATTGAAGAAAATGAACTGGAATTAATATTTGATACTTTTAAAATGGGAAGAAAGTCTGATTATTCTTGTGGAACAGGTTTAGGATTAGCAATATCTAAAAATATAGTAACCGCTCATAAAGGAAAAATATGGGCAGAAAATGATAAAACAGGAGGAGCTGTTATTACATTTATTATTTCTAAAGATTTAAAAGCTAATTAGAATAATAATTACTTTAATTTAACAAATCTGGTATATTCATATTCAAATATCTTTAAATCATCAAGTAGTTTTTGAATAGACTTTTTATTGTCAATTACTTTATCATCATAATCTGTAAATTTACTATATGTGAATTTTGCTACATTTGATATTTTCTTAGATGAATACTTTATATTTAATTTACCGTATTTATTAACTAAGGCCATTTTATTATTAGTTCCTGTAATTGAATGCGTTGATATAATCATAAAGCGATTATTAACTTTTGCATCATCAAATAAAGATATTCCATCAAAATATTTTTTCATATTTTTTATTTTATAATTTGTTAAATAATCTATTAATGTTGGAAAGAAATCAGTACTGGAGCTCAAAGGAAGTTTTTTGCCTTCAATATCAGGGAAACAATATAAAAAAGGTGTTTCTACCTTTTCTTTTATAAATGATGTATTAAAATGTCCAAATTTACCATGTTCCCAAAATTCTTCTCCGTGGTCACCTGTATAAAAGAGAATTAAGTTGTTTTTATCTATTTCAGGCTTTAGTATTGTTGTAATTTCTTTAAATAGGTGATCTGTAAAAAGAATACTATTCTTATATCTGTTAAAGAGTTCTTTTTTGTATTTCTTGCTCATATATTTACTGTCAAGAGCTATATTTTTATCCCTTAAGTTAATTATTGGTTTATATTTTTTAAAGTTTTTAGGGAAATCATAAGCATAATGAGGACTTCTTATAAATATTATAGCAAAAAATGGTTTATTACTCTTTTTTAGTTTATCTTCATAGTAGTTTTTAAACCAATTAATCATTTTAATATCAGATTCACCGTTAGGATGATATTTAAAGAATTTATATATATTAAAAAAACTAACTATTTTTTTTATACCATAGGCTGAGCCAAATGATGATGCTGTTAGTATAATTGTATTGTAGTTATTATCTTTTAAGAATTTTAGACCAAGAGGTTCTGTTTTAGTAACCTGATTGTTAAAAAATAGATTATTATATCCATATATTCCTGAAAGAATAGAGAATAATGATGGAAATGTTGTATGAGCTCCTGAAAAGTTATGTTTTGATGTAAGGCAATTTTTATTATTATTTATAAAATCAGTAATATTAGGCATTAATTCTTTTGTCATCATTGTACTTCTTGTTGATTCTGAAAGTATTAAAACAATATTTGGTTTTTTTTCTATTTTTTTGACCTCTGTTATTTTATCAGGATAATTAGGCTTAATCCATTCAAGGTTTATGTCATTTTCAAGAATATCATAAAATGGTACAACTGATATAACAGGGTAGCCTCTTAGATTTGAGTATATTGAAAAAACAACTAATAAGAGGGAATATGCAATAACCTGCTTAATTATATATAGAAAATTAAAAAATTTAGATGCTTTTTTACTTAAATAAAATAATAAATAAGTGAGTAAAATAGAGAATATTATAATTACAGCTAAATATAGTATTGTTTTAGTATCAAAAATATCTGATTTCATGAGTATATCATCTTTTAATGATTTTTTATTTAAAAAAGCTAAAACTGAATTGTTATATAAATGTACCCCTAATACTTTATAAATTTTTATGTCATAATATATGAAAACAGAGTAAATTAGCTCCATTAACAAAATTATAAATACTGAAAATTTTCTAAAATATCCTGTAATCATTAATATTACTGATAATAAAATGAAATAAATTAAATTAATAGATAAACTTGTGGAGAAAAATACAAAAAAAGAAAAAAAAGAAAAGTTTTCATATCCAAGAGTTGAATTTAATGTAGAATAATTGAAAATAAAAAATAAATTTTGTAAAAGAAAAGAAAAGAAAAGAAAGTAAAGTAAATCCTTGTTTTTAGATATTAATTCTACAAACTTCATTTTAATATAATTCATGATTAAACCGCTAAAAAAGGGTAGTATATAACTTTAACTATAAATTTTTCAACTTTATTTAAAAACTTTTAAAATTTATTTGATTTAAAATTTAAAATTAACTATCTTATAAGCTGATAGTTTAAAGAGGATTTATGAATGATATTTATAATGTATTAAATTTAGAAAATGGACTTCCTGAATATCCTGAATTTGAAAAAGGAATAAGAAGGGCTCCTAAAAGAGAATTAAAGTTAAATAAAGAGGAAATAAAATTAGCTTTAGAAAATGCTTTAAGATATATTCCTTCTGATTTTCATGAAGAAATAATTCCTGAGTTTTTGGATGAGCTTTTAACAATGGGGCGAATTTATGGTTATAGATTTAGACCTACAGAAAGAATCTATGGAAAACCTATTGATGAATATAAAGGTAAAATACTTGAGGGTAAGGCAATGCAGGTTATGATTGATAATAATCTTGATTTTGCAACAGCACTATATCCTTATGAGCTTGTAACTTATGGAGAAACTGGCCAGGTTTTTCAAAACTGGATGCAATACAGACTTACTAAAAAGTATCTTGAAAACTTAGAAAGTGACCAAACCCTTGTTATGATGAGTGGGCATCCAATGGGAGTATTTAAATCAAATAAGAATGCTTCTCGTGCAATAATGACAAATGGTCTTTTAATTGGTGAATTTGATGACCTTGAGAATTTTAACAGGCTTGCTGCACTAGGAGTGACTAACTATGGACAGATGACTGCAGGTGGTTGGATGTATATTGGGCCACAGGGTATTGTTCATGGAACTTATAATACTTTACTGATTGCAGGACGATTAAATCTTGGAATTGCAAATGATAGAGATTTAAAAGGAAAGTTATTTGTAACAAGTGGGCTTGGAGGAATGAGTGGAGCTCAGGGAAAAGCTGTTGAAATAGCAAATGGTGTTGGTATTATTGCAGAAGTTGATTATTCAAGAATTGAAACTCGCCATAGTCAGGGATGGGTTAGTGTTATTGCTTCTACTCCAAAAGAGGCTTTTGATATTGCAAAAGAAAATTTATTAAATGAATCTTCTATATCGATAGCTTATCATGGAAATGTTATTACCCTTTTAGAATATGCTGTTAAAAATAATATAAATATAGACTTATTATCAGACCAAACATCATGTCATGCTGTTTATGAAGGTGGATATTGCCCGGATAGTTTAACATTTGAAGAAAGAACTGCTTTATTGGCTAATAATTCTATAGAGTTTAAGAAAAGAGTAAATGAGTCATTAAAAAAACATTTTGAAATAATAAAAGAACTTGTTTCACAAGGAACATATTTTTTTGACTATGGAAACAGCTTTATGAAAGCTGTTTATGATGCAGGTGTAAGAGAAATTTCAAAGAATCCTGATAATACTTATGATGGCTTTATTTTTCCTTCCTATGTTGAGGATATTTTAGGACCTGAATTATTTGACTACGGTTATGGGCCATTTAGATGGGTTTGTTTAAGTGGAAAAGAAAGTGATTTAATAAAAACAGATGCAGCAGCTATGGAAATAATTGATCCAACAAGAAGATATCAGGATAGAGATAATTATATTTGGATTAAAGATGCTATGAAAAATAAGCTTGTAGTTGGAACAAAGGCAAGGATTTTATATCAGGATGCAGATGGAAGGTTAAATATTGCTCTTAAATTTAATGAAATGGTTAAAAATGGAGAAGTTGGTCCAATTATGCTTGGAAGGGACCATCATGATACTGGTGGTACAGATAGTCCTTTTAGAGAAACTTCTAATATAAAAGACGGTTCAAATATTACTGCTGATATGTCTGTTCAGTGTTTTGCAGGTAATGCAACTCGTGGAATGACAATGGTAACTTTACATAATGGTGGTGGTGTTGGAATTGGAAAAGTAAGCAATACAGGTTTTGGAATGGTTCTTGATGGAAGTGAGAGGGTTGATGAGATATTAAAACAGGCATTTTTATGGGATGTTATGATTGGGGTATCAAGAAGGTCCTGGGCAAGAAATAAAAATGCTTTAAAAACAGTTGATGAATTTAATCATAAATATTCTGATAAATATAAGATTACAACACCATTTTTGACAGATGAGGCACTTTTAAACTCTATGATAAGTTATAAATTAAATAAAAATGATATCTAATGATTGAAAGGTGCTCTGAATATATAAAAAAAATGTTAAATGGATATTATTCAATTCTTAGTGTTTTAATATTTACTATATTTTTTAATTTATTCTTATATTTAAGAGATATTAAAATTATTTTTGAAATAAGTAACATTTCTTTTACTTTAAAAGAGGTATTTATATTTATTGTTTTTGCCTTTTCTTTTTTATCATTGATTTTTTTATCTTTATTAGTATTGCTGTTTTTACTTGATTTTATCAATAAGCTATTGAGTATTAAGAATAAAATATTTACTAATGTTTTAGTCTTATTTTTTAACTTTATTTCTATATTGTATGTGTTGCTTGATTTAAAATCCTTTAAACTACTTGGTGTTCACTTACATGATAAAATAGCAATTAAGGCGTTTAATTTTAATGCAATGAAAAATGATGTTGCACTTGATTTAAAATCTATTATTTCAGAATTATTGATTCCTGTATTAATTGTTTTAATGGCAGTAGCATTGTATTTATTTATTTATTTTATTATTAAAAGATTAAATTTGCAAAAAAAAGTAAAAAGTAAGTTTTATTTAATGATTTATCCTATAATTTTTTCTATTTTTTTATCAATATACTTTTGGTCACAAATGAATCTCTTATCAAGTTTAGTACCAGTGTGGAGTTTTATAAAAACTGGTGATATGTTAGATAAAATAGAATTAAGATATGATAATGATATTAAAAATGTTAAATTAATAAATAAAAAAAATATTGTGATTGTTTTATCTGAATCATTTAGACAAGATGTTTTTAATAGTGAGAATATGCCGAATATGTTTAAATTTATTAAAGATAATAATAAAAATATAATTTATCCAAAACATAATTTTTCTGCTTCACATTTTACTCTTTACAGTATTTTTTCACTTTGGTATTCAGTATGGAGCTATAATTACAGAGTTTTTACTAGTTTTACAGAGTATAAAGAATCAGCTGCAATTAAACTATTTAAGAAACTAGGATATAAAAGATTATTTCTTACAACTTCTCATATATTAGAATATGATGAAGCTTTTAAGCAAGTTACAGAGCAATTTAATGTCTATAAGGAATTTGATACTGATGAAGAAATGCTTTTATGGTTTAGAAATTATTACAATAAAAACCTTAAAACAAATGATCAACCATTTATTGTATTCTTATTTCTTTATTCATCTCATTATAACTATAGGTATCCTAAGAAATTTGAAAAATATTTACCTGTTTTAAATAATAAGAGTAAGGATTTAAAAAAGAATACATTTGAAATGAGCATAAAATTTAAAAAAGAGTTGTTTAACAGATATAAAAATAGTGTTTTATATATAGATGAGTTATTTAAAGAGATATTATTGATTCTTGATAATAAAACATTAAAAGATACTGTTATTGCATTTACAGGGGATCATGGTGAACAATTCTGGGAGCATGGATTATTTGGACATGCCTCAAGGGTTTATACAAAAGAAACTGTTGAAGTTCCGCTAATTATGTATTTTCCTAATTTAAAAGAGAAAATACATGTCAATCTATCATCTCATGTTGATTTACTTCCAACAATATTAAATTATCTTACTAATATTACTGGTGAACAAATAAAAAAATATTTTAATGGTATGTCTTTATTAAAAAAAGATAAGCATGAATATATAATAGTATCTTCTTTGGAGCCAATTGGAGGTAGTGATGGAAAGTTTTGTTTACTTGATGAAAATGGGAAGCTAGTTTTTAAAACGACTAAATTAACAAATAACTTGAAATTCATTCCATTATTGTTTACTAAGCTAGATGATACTTCTCTAAATTTACTTAAAGAAAAGGATTTTTTACTAAAAAAGCTGGAAAAATTTGAAAAAGAATACTTTTTTTACTTTTTTTTCAAAAAAAAATAAAAAATAGGTAATATGTCCGATTAATTTTTAATTTTTATTATATAATATGAAGTATGATATTTGAATTGGAGGAATCATGAAAAAGGAATTAACTAGATCATTAAGAAATGAAGCTGGGCAGGGTATGACTGAATATATCATCATCGTTGCTCTTATTGCTATTGCTGCTATCGGTGTTGTAACATTATTTGGTGATAACATTAGAGATATGTTTGGTGCATCAGCTCAAGCATTGAGTGGACAAGAATCAGCAACAAGAAAAATGAGTAAAATTAATAATGAAGCAAAACATAAAGACTTAAATGACTTTGCAAGTGCTTCAAGTCAGATGACAGGACACTTATAATAAGTCTTAATGAAAGTCTGATATTTTAGGATTTTAAAAAAGCGACCTAATTAGGTCGCTTTTTTTTTTACCTTAAAAATAAAAAAAAAGATGACAAATTGCTTATTATTTTGTAATATGACTTAGTGGTTATTTTTTAGGTATAAAAATGAAATTCGAAATATCTCATGATAGTTTAAATAGTATATTAAAAGCTTCAAGGAATAGTAAACCTAAAAGCTCTATTCCTGATGAAAAGATACAAAAAGAGCTTTTAATACACATAAGGGATATTGAAAAGAAAATAAAGTTTTTAACATCATCTAAAGAAAAAGCTACCTTATTTTATGAGATTGGATTAATTTGGAGAGATCAGATTGGAGATATGAGATCTGCAATTGTAAACTTCCAGAAATCATATGAAGCTGATTCTACTTATTTACCTAATTTAAAAGCTGTTCGGGAAATTTTTATATCTAAAAAAAACTGGGACTTTGTTTTAGATATAATTGACACTGAATTAAGCTATATAAAAGATAATAAAGAAAAATTATATTTGATAATATTAAAAAGTGAAATTTTAAATAACCATAAAAAAGATTTTGAACTTGCTAAAAAGAATTTACTAAGTTATTTAAAGAAGAATGAAAGTGAACAGTTTTTTATTATTAGAAAACTGAAATCACTATATTTTAAAAATCATGAATATCATGATTATGGAAATATTATTGAAACATTAATTGATACATCTAAATCAGAAGAACTTCAGGAAGCTCTTTTGATAGATATGCTTACTTTAACTTTTCAAAATAGATATAAGCCTAAAAAAGATGTTCATTATTATATTGACAAACTCTCATCATTAAACGAATCATTAGTTATTTTAAATCATGATATAAACTGGGAAACAATGGCTGATAGATTAAAAGTTAGCCTTGAGAATAGTGAAGTTTTTAATTCTAATAATTTATATATATTATATCGAATATATAAAGATATAATAAAAAATAAATCAGAAGCAAATAAAATATTGATTGGAAATTATCAAAATATTAAAGATAATTTTTTATTATTATGTGAATTAGAAAATCACTATGCTGATAACTATAACTGGGAAAAGCTAATTGATATACAGAAGAAGAAGTTTAATTTATTAAAAACAGATGAAGAAAGATCTAATTTGTTTTATAAAATAGGACATATCTTTTTAACTAAATTAAATAATATTAAAAATTCTAAAAAATATTACCTACAATCATTGGAATTGTTAAACAATAATATTTCAACAATTAGAGCTTTGAGTAAGATTGCTTACTTGGAACATGATATTGAACAACTTGTATATTATCACCTAAAAGAGATTGAATTAAGTGATAATAATAATCTAAATGCTGTTTTATATTTTAAGATTGCTGAAATTTATTTAAAAAATGAAGATTATAATCTTGCTGAAAAATATTATCTTAAATCTAGAAGTACTGATGAGTCATATTATCCCGCAACAAGATCCATTTTGAAGCTATATCGTGCGAATAAGCAATGGAGTAGTGTTATTGATGTCTTAAAGCTTGTTATAAAGAATTCTGTTGATCCAGATAAGATTTTATCATTAAAAGCAGAAATTGGAAAATTATACTTTAAAAGATTACAGGATTTTGATAAGGCAATAATTGTTTTTAAAGATATTCTTGAAAATAATGGCTATAGTATGGAAGTGATGAATTATCTTGAAGAGCTCTATAAGAGGAGTGATTTATGGGATGATTTAATTAAACTATATGAATTTAAATTAGAAAATATTATTGATCAATATGAAAAAATAAATATATTAACAAATATTTCTGATATTTTTGTTAATAACTTAAAAAATAAAAATAAATCAATACCTTATTTGAAAATGATATTGGATATTTCTCCAAGCTATATTCCTGCATTACAAAAATTAAGCTTTATTTATAAAGAGGCTCAAGATTGGAATAAAGTGATTGAATTAAATCTAAATGAAATGGAATTTATTAGTTCCAATCAGAAAAAATCAATATTGTTAAAAGATGTTGCAACTATATATAAAAATAATTTAAATGATTTGAAAAAAGCAATGGAGTACTACGAACTTGCACTTGAATATAATATTAATAATTTTGAAGCAGTTTCAGAACTTGAATACATATATAATAGTTTAAAATTGACTGATAAATTGGTAGATTTATTAAAGGAAAAGATTGATAATTCTGATTCTAATAATTTAAAATCGGATTATAGCTGTAAAATTGCAGAATATTATATTGATAATAGACCTAATGATGCCATAGAGAAATATTGGGAAGCTTTAAGGTATAATCCTGATAATAAAATTGCTTTTGAAGAATTAAAAAGGTTGTATTTAAAGTCAAAAGAAATTAATCGATTAATAAATTTAATAATGGATTATGGAGAAAGAAAGAGCTCTGAAAATAATTTTTATATTGCTCAATTATACTACCTATATTTAAATAATTTTAATAATTCTGAAAAGTATTTAAAAAAGGCATTATTACTAGATAATAAAAAAGAATACTATGATTTTTTAATAAGATTATATTTTGATAATAATAAATTTGAAAATGTGTTGGTTATTAAAGATGAGTATATAAAGCTTCTTAAAAAAGAAGAACTATATGCTTTTGCCCAGTACATAATATCATTTAGTGAATATAATAAAGAAATAAATTATTTTCCAATAAAAGAATATATAATTTTATTTAATGAAACTCCGTCTTCTCATTTTTTCTATAAATTGTTTAACTTACTATATAAAAATGCATTATGGGAAGACTTAATTAATTTAATTGAAATCAGATTAAATTTTATTGAGAATAAGAGAGAAGAGCTTGATTTAAATTATCATCTTGCTCTTGTTTACGAATACTATCAAAAAAATTATGAAAATGCTTTAAAATATTATCAAAAAGTTATTGATATTGATAAAAATCATTTTTTGGCATTACAAGGTAAAAATAGATTATATGATTTAACAGGAAATGTATCAGGCATTATAGAAATGCTGAAAAATGAAAATTATGATAAGTTATTACCAGAAGTAAGAAATGAGATTTTATATAAAAACAGTATGACTCTAATTGATAAATTTAAAAAATATGATGATGCTGAAAAATTACTTCAAAGAATACTTGTTGATTCACCATCTGATGATAGAGCTTTTAATAAGTTATATGAACTATATATTACTAATCATAAATATGAAAAGATATTAAAACTTATTGATAATAAAATACCAAGTATTAATGACTTAAGCTATAAAGAAAGTTTATTGATTAAAAAATCAGAAATAATCTTACTTGTAAACCCAAATGATACACAGAAATCAATTTCAGTACTAAATAATATAATTCAAATAAATCCTAATAATATTAAAGCAAAAATGAATTTGATTAATTTTTACTTTAGAGAAAAAAGTTATAAGGAAGTAATAAAATTAGGAGAATTATTGGCAGGTAAGAATATTGGAGTTGATAATTATCAAAAGATATTATACTTTTTATTTAAAGCATATTTAGAAAATAAATATACTGACAGATTAGTTTCAATATCTGATATGTTACTTGAGAGAAAGTTACTTTCCTTTGAAGAAATGGACCAGTTATTACCTTTATACAAAAGAAATAAAAGTAAGCAACAAGTACTTGACTTACTTCTTTCTTTGGTAAATTATGATTCTGATAAAAAAATAGATTATATGCTCGAATTCTTAAATCTATCTAAAGATAGTATTGACCAAGAACGATGGCATGAAAAGATATTGCATTGGTTACAAATAACTAAGTCAATTGAATTATTAAATTATTATTCTAAATTTTTTATTGATAATTCAGACTATTCTAGTGCAATTTCAATTCTTGAGGAAAATATAGATTCTTATAAAGATGAAAATATAAAATCTTCTATCTATAAACGGTTAGGTGATTTAAATTCAACTCTTGAAGATACAGATATGTCTATTGAATATTATAAAAAAGCTGTTGATATAAATAATAACCTTAGTGCAATGAATAAATTAAGAAAGATATTTTCATCTGATGATAAATATATAGAAGAAGTTCTTAATTATTATCCAAAAGTAATTAAGAAGGATATTAATAATATTTTTTTGATTAATGATTTATTTTATATTTATAAGAAGCTTGATAAGGAGTTATCTGTATATAATATTGCTTCAATTATTCACTCTGTAAAGCTAGAAAATAAAAGTGCTAGTGAAATTTACAGAAGTCTAAAATTAAAGTATCCAGATAATTATCACCTTTATGAGAATAAAAACTTTATTTTTTTAAAATCTAGTAAAAATGGTGATATATTGAGGGAGCTTTTTTATACAGCAATTGCTGGTATGGGGAAGTTAACAAGAAAAACTGTTTCTGATTATAAAAATATAGAAAAAATAACTCAAAAATCAAATTATAAAATGTGGAATACTTTTAATGATGTTAAAGCTATATTAAATGTTACAGATGTTAATCTATATGTAAATAAGCTGGAAAATAAAAGGATTGATTTTATTTATCCTGATAATATGGCTGTTGTTATTCCTGTATCTATGTTAAGTATGGATCAACAACAATTATCATATTTTCTTGCTGTTCAATTAGATAGAGTTAAATCTATGAACTTCTTATTAAATTATCACTCTGTTGATAGTTTAATAAGGTTTATGAAATTAATTGTTAATTATACCTATGATGATAAAATATTTAATGATGATAAATTAACAGATTACTATAAATTACTTACAAAAGGAATGTCAAGGGCAACCAGAAAGAAATTATACTCCCTTAAAAGTAGTCTTTTTCAGATTAACTGGAACACTTTTGATTTTAAGAAATTTATTAGTTCTTCATATAAGACATCGTTAAAAATTGGTCTTGTGGTTACAGAAGATGTAAATGTATTACTTAGAGCAGTTTTAAAGTTGGAAAACTTTAATAATTTAACAATGGATTCGGATGAGTTAATAGATAAATTATCTGATTTTCCAGAGCTAGAAGAGATATTTAAATTTTTATTTGATGATAATTATATTGCATTGTTAAATTCATTGGGTGTTAAACTTGCAAACAAAACAATTGCTAAAAGATAAGATATGATATATATTATTAAATTAAGAGGTTATAATGAGTAAAATTATTTTAATAGTAGTGTATGTTTTATTAATTGCAGGTTCTGGTTATAATTTATATTCATTTAAACCTGATATTGGAATAGGAATGAAATTATCAAAAGGAATGTCTGAAAATCTTCAGAATTATATTGTAATAAGTAATTTAAGTGATTTAAAAATAGAAGCACTTGATGTTATTGTTAATGATAGTTATTACTTACACATATATAATATTGAGGAGAAAAATGATTATAATGCTTTTGCTACAGAGTTCTTAAAAATTGATCTTAGACCCAATTATTCATCAAGAATAATTATCAAAAAAGAGGATAAGGTTATAAAGCGTTTGGAAGAGGTAAATGATGTATTTAATAAAAAAATAAATGTTTCTATTTTTAAAAAAGGAGATTATTATCATCAAGAATTATAATAGAAGAATAATTAAACTAGAAAAAAATAATCAAGTTTTATGTAATTGTTATATTGCAGATTCTTTTTTTAAAAGATTTAAAGGATTAATGATGGCCGCTCCTTTGAATAATGATGAGGGTCTTTTATTAACAAAAACAAATTCTATTCACATGTTCTTTATGAAATATGAAATAGATGTAATTTTTTTAGATAAAAATGATATTGTAATAGATAAAATAATTTCTATGAAAAGAAGGCGTGTTAGTAAAATTTATAAAAACTGTAATAAGGTTATTGAATTAAAATCTAAAACATTACTTGAGTTGGATATTGAAGTAGGCGATAAAATCATATTTTCAGAGAGTGTAAATGAGTAATTTATTTTCTCCTTTTAAGGTTGGTTTATTATTAATTATATCATTAGTTTCATTTATGTTTTTTTCAATGAATGTAAGAAGTAAGTTAAAGAAAGAAGATGGTAATTATTTTGTTTACTTTTATTTAAATGATGCAACAGGATTAACTTCAAAATCAAGAGTTACTATTGCAGGGATAAATGTCGGAGAAATTAATGATATTTCCTTGGTTGGAAATAAAGCAAAGGTAAAACTTATCCTAAAAAAAGGAACACTTCTTAAATCTGATGCGGTTGCCCTAAAGAAAAATTCTTCAATACTTGGAGATAGCTATATTGAATTAACAACAGGTTTAAAGCCACCTATGTTACAAAATGGTAATGAAATTAAATTAGTAAGAGAAACTTCCTCAATGGGGGGAATGATGAATAAATTTGATGGGATTGCCTCTGATATTAAAGAAATGACGACTTCTCTAAAAGATATTATATCAGACCAAGCAACATCTGGTTCGATTAAGAACACTGTATCAAAGCTTGAGGATATTACAATTAAAATAGATAAATTACTGGCAAATAATAATAAAAATATTGATGATATTATGAATAATGTTAAAGAATTTACAGAGGTTGTTAAGCTAATGCCTTCGAGATATGATGGAAAGATAGATAAAATTTTATCAGACACATCAATATCAGTTGAGCTTGTAAGGGATATTATTTCGGAAAATAGAGTACAAATGAAGAGTTTATTGAGTTCTGCTAATAATATTTTAAGTAATACATCTTCAAAAGAAATAAATAACACAATTAAAAACTTAGAAAAGATCTCTGCTACTTTGGATAGAATTGTGGAAAATGTGGAAAGAGGCAAAGGTTCTGTTGGTAAACTATTAAAATCAAGCAAATTACATGATGATGTTGAGTATATTGTAGATGAAACAAGTGACTTAGTGAGTAAAGTTGCAGGAGTTGATTTAATTGTTGATGCTCATTCAGAATACTTATTTAATATAAACAGAGGAAATCATGAGTTTGGATTAATGATAAGACCTCGTCCGAATAAGTATTATTATCTAGGAATAACAGCTTCGCCATATAGAGTTTTAACTAGTAATAAAACATATTATTGGGGAGATGATTCTCAGAGTCAAGTATCTCTTAAGGAAAAGGTTTATCAAGAGAATACTATCGCATTTACTGTATTTATGGCTTATCGTTTATATTTTATGACATTTAAATATGGAATATTTGATAGTACTGCAGGAACTGGGGTAGATTTTTCATTATTTAATGAATCTGTTGTTCTTAATGCAAGAATTAATAAATTCAGTGATGATATTGCTCCAAATTTAAAATTAGGATTAAGATATTATCCATTTGAGACATGGTTTGTAAATTTTGGTTCAGTATACTTATTAGATGATAGAAGAGATTTTTATTTGGGAGTTGGTGCTACATTTACTGATGATGATATAAAGTCAGTTTTAACTTTTGGTTCTCTTTCTTCATCTGCAGGAACTATGAAAAAATAATAGGAGTTATAATGTTTAAAGGAATATTTACTGCAATTGTCACACCTTTTTTAGATGATAAAATTGATGTAGTTGCTTTTAAAAAACTAGTAAAAGAGCAAAAAGAGCAAGGTGTGTCCGGAATTGCGATTTCAGGAACAACCGGAGAGTCTCCAAATCTTTCTATTAAAGAAAAGGAAATTTTAATTAATATTGCATTAGAATTTAAAAGTGAAAATTTTAAAATAATACTTGGAACAGGGTCAAATTCAACAAAGCATGTAGTTGAAGAAACTAAACATTTTGAAAATATAGGAATTGATGGAGTATTGCTTGTTACTCCATATTATAATAAGCCAACTCAGGATGGTTTATATGCTCATTATAAAGAGATACATGAAAATACAAATATTCCTATAATATTATATAATGTTCCAGGTAGAACGGCTATTTCATTATCATTTGATACAATAATAAAACTATCTAAATTAGAAAGAATTATCTCTATTAAGGAAGCTACAGGAAATATGCTTTTGGGTGCAGAAATAAGAACTGCCTTACCTAATATTTCTCTTTTATCAGGAGATGATGGTTCTTTTTTATCATTTTTGGCTATTGGTGGAGATGGCTGTATTTCTGTTGTTAGTAATGTTGCTCCAAAACTTGTTGTAAATTTGTATAATGCTTATAAGAATAATGAAAATCAAAAAGCAATTGAGTTAAATAAAGTAATGATTGAGCTAACAAAAGCTATGTTTTTAGAAACTAATCCAATACCAGTTAAAACAGCTCTTGTTGAACTTGGTAAAATTGCAGAGGAATTTAGACTTCCTTTGACTAAAATGAATGAATTAAATAGAAGAATGTTAAGAATGACCCTAAGGCGGGTAGGACTTTTCTAGTCTTTTTATTATCATATTGAATATTTTATAAATATATATTACAATCTATTATCTGTTTTGGGGAGGTATTATGAGATTCTTTCTTTTAATTATTATTACTATTCTTTTCATTTCTTGTGGTAGGTCTGAAAACAATGATGAGCTGGTTTGTAGTTATGGACAAACGAAGCCATGTACATGTAGTGATGGTAGTGATGGTAGTGAGGTCTGTTATAACAATGCTTGGAAGAGTTGTGAATGCAGAACTGATGAAATGTGTGAGGATATATCATGTTCTGGTAATGGTAGGTGTCTTGTTAAGAATGGAAACCCTACATGTAAATGTAATGATGGTTATCATATAGATGATTTAAATTGTATTAAAGATGGTGAAGAGAATCCATGTGATAATGAAGAGTGTATTGAAAACTCACATTGTGTTGTTGAAAAAGATGATGCTGTTTGTGTTTGTAATAAAATGTATGTATTAGACGATAATGTATGTATATTTGATTGTTCTGGAACTGATAATTCTCATGTAAATGAGGATAATAATAATTGTGTTTGTAATGAGGGTTATACTTTAAAAGATGGTAATTGTATTCAGGATTCTGATTTTAAATGTATTGATTATGATTGTGAGAATGCACACTCACACTGTATTGTTGAAGATAATTCTCCTAAATGTGTTTGTGATACTGGATATAAAACAGATGGAGCTCTTTGTATTTTAGATTGCTCCTCCATTGAAAATTCCCATTTAAATGAGAGAGGAGATAGTTGTGTTTGCAATAAAAGTTATCATTATGAGAGTGATTTATGTGAATCCAATCAAAAAGTTGTAGGTTGTAAAGCTGTTGTTGTTCCAGATAATGGACATCTTATAAATGAAGATGTAGTTATTTCATGGACTGAGGATGAAGGTTGGGAACTACCTGTATTATGTAAGTGGGAATGTAATGATAAGTATCAAGATAATGATGATAATGGTACCTGTGAGTTGTCATGTGATAATGATACTTGTGAAAATGGAACATGTACTGATAGTTCTGGAACGATAGATTGTACATGTGATTACGGTTATCAGGATAATAATAATGATGAAGTATGTTTACCTAGTTGTGCTTTAACAGAGGTAGATGGAGTGGAGTGTGGTGGTCATGGAGTTTGCTATGATAATACAGGGGTATTATTTTGTATTTGTGATTCTGGTTATCAGGATAATGACAATAACGGCTCTTGTAAGGAAAGGTGTCATATTGATTTAATGGCTCCTGAATTAAGTACATGTGGTCAATATGGTGAATGTAATGATAGCAGTGGAGAAATTATTTGTTCTTGTAGTGATGGTTATTTTGTTAATCCTATAACAGGAAAATGTACTGCTCCTTGTGATGATGTTGATTGTGGTAAACATGGAGAATGTACTGCATTTAGTTTAAATAATATTGGTTGTTTATGTGATTCTGGTTATCAGGACAATAATAATAACCTTATTTGTAAGAAATCATGTACAAGTAGCTGTTTATTTAATTCTACATCATGTAATGATAGTAGTGGAGAACTTATTTGTCAGTGTGATTTTGGTTATCAGGATAATGACAGAGATGGAACATGTTTGCCTGATTGTTCAGATATATCATGTACAGAAACAAGCCAGGTTATAGGTTCATGTGTTGATGATTCTGGTTTTCCTGTATGTAGTTATAGTCAGGGTTATAATTATACTAATATAATTTCAGGAACTAATGAACAAATTATTAATGATAGTGCTGTTGACTCAAATGGAAACTTATATTTAGTAGGTTCATTTAAAGGAGTTGTTGACTTTGATCCAACTACTGGAGTAGATGAGAAAAGTAGTCCTGATGGAGAAGATATATTTATAACAAGAATAAATGCTGATAATTCATATGGATGGACTTATCATATTGGTTCTGAAAGTTTTGATGGAGCTCAGGCAATCGCTATTGATGATTATGATAATTTATATATTACCGGTTATTTTTCATCAACAGTTGATTTTGACACAGGAGGAATGTCCAGCTTAATGGTAAGTGATGGATATAGAGATATATTTATTCTTAAGCTAACAAATAAAGGAGAGTATAACTGGTCAAAACAAATTATGAGCACAGATACGGGAAAAGCAACTTCAATTAAGCTTGATAATAATTCTATTTATTTAACTGGTTATTTTATTGGTAGCAATAATTCTGTTATTAATGTTGATTTCGATAAAACATCAAATGCTGGAAATTTTGAATTAAAAGGACGAGAAGACGGTTTTATTGCAAAATTTAAAATACTTGATGGTTCTTATATTTGGGCGAATGTTTTTGGTGATAGTCTTTCTTATAACAGAGCATTAGACCTAGTTGTATTAGATGATTCTATTGTTATTACTGGTGGAGTAAATGGAAATATTGACTTTGATTCTAATAATGAAAACCAAGGAAGTATTTCAGCAGTTAATAAATTTGAAACATTTTTATTGAAATTATCTAAAAATAATCAGTTTATTTGGTTAAATTCTATTAGCTCACAAAGTAGTGCAGATACCTCAAAAGGAGTTAAGCTGGAAGTAATTAATAATGACATATATTTGCTTGGATTTTTAATGGGAAATGTTGATTTTAATACAAATGGTACAGAAGATATTGTAAATGCAGGTACTAATCAAAGTATTTATATTGCTAAAGTAACAGAAGATGGCATAATTACTGATAAAGATATTTTTATTTCAACTAATTCAAGCTCAATGATTAAAGATAGTTTTACATATAATAATTCAATTTATTTACTTGGTGAAATTAGGGGTAGTTTAAATATACAGGGAACAACAATTGTAAATACAAGCAGTGATAGTAATAAAAATGATGTTTTTTGGATAAAAATTGATACTTCTTTAAATGTAAGTAATATTGTTAACTTTGGTGGAGAGTTAAATGATTCTGCGTCCTCTGTGAGTATTGGAAATTCAGGAGAAATTTATATATTAGGAATGTTTGAAGGAACTACAGATTTCAACCCTGATAATGAAATTAATAATAAAACATCTTTGGAGATGAGAGATATTTTTATTAGTAGATTTACTGATTAAATAAAATCTTAATTAAAAAGAAATTTTTGTTTACAAAAAGTTACTTTTTTCAGAGCTTATACTCTTCAGAATAAGCGAATTTATGAAAAATAAAACAAAGTTTTACTTGAAGTGATAAAAATTGTGTAATTTATTACATAAAATTTAAAAATATTTGTTTTTTAAACCTAGATATATTATCATAATTGAATCAAATTTAGGGGGCTTAATGAAGCAGATTCTTTTTATAATTTTTTTATCATTGTTTCTTACAGCAGGCTGTGACAAACTTTCAAGTATGATTACAACAAATCCTGACGTTTATGTAGAAGAAGGGATTAGGTTTATGAATTCAGGACAATATACAGAAGCAGGAATAAGATTTAAGACTGCACTTAAAAAAGATCCTGAGCATTTTAAGGCAAATTATGCCTTTGGTGGTTTGTATAAAAGAACTGAACACTATAAGGAAGCAATTACTTATTTATCAAAAGCAATAAGAATAAATCCTAAGAGTGAAGAGGCTACTATTGATTTGGCATATGTTTTTATTCAGGAAAAACAATATGTTGCTGCTATAAAAGTATTGGAGCCACTTTCTGAAAACCCAAAGAATCCAGAGGTGTTTTATTATATGGCAGACGCTTATCATAAAAAGAATGATTATGAATCAGCTATAAAATGGTTAAAAAAAGCAACTCGAATTATTCCTTTAAGTAATGCTCGTTTACTTAGTAACTCCTATGGTTTACTTGGAGATTCCTTATTAGCCTTAAATAAACTTGATGAGGCAGAGAAGATTTTAACAGATGCAGCAAAGTTAACTAAAAATCCTTTTGTTATGGCTAAACTTGGAGCAACTCTTTTTAGAATTGGTAATCATTACTATCTTGAAATGCGTAAAGCTAAAAATGAGATAGAAACAATTAATAATGAGATTGAAGAAAAAAGAGGAAGAGCTAAAAAGAAATTGAAAAAAGAAAAGGAACAGACTTTAAAGGATTTACAGAAAAAAGTTGATTTTAATGAAGCGAAAAGAAATGAAGTTATTTCAAAAGCTAAAACAAAATTAAAAGAAGCTCTAAATACTTCACATGGAAAAGGAGGGGCAAGTGTTCAGGCTGCAACTAGAAGAGAGCTTTTGTATTATTTAGGAATGTCTCATTTAATAGTTGGTGAATATGTTGAATCAAAGGAGGCTCTTTTAAAGTTTTTAAGAAGTAATCCTCAAGGTAGAGTTTCTGTTGATGTAAGAGCACAAATCTCAAAACTTGATGAATTAATTCAAAGAGAAGAACAAAAGAAGCTTGATGAAGAAAATAAAGGTAAAGAGGAGTAATTATGATTAAAAAATTATTAGAAGGAAATTTATCTGTTCAGGAATTTGTTGAAAGTGCTTTACCAAAAGAAATAATTACTCTTTATAATCTTGTTTTAAAAAGAGATGAAATTGCTCTTGATAAAAAGTATAATTTATTGTCTGAACTAATAAAACTATACCCTAATGTTACAAGTGAACTATATGAAGTTTCTCTTGTAAAATTATTTGAGCATTATGAAACAGAAGATTACTTCAACTTATTAAAGTTACATTATGAAAAAAATGGTAAATATAAAAAACTTATTGAATTAATAGAATATTTTGCTGTAATTTTAGAAGATGAAAAAGAAATTGCTAAGCTTTATCTTGAATTAGGGAACTTTTATAATGAAATGTTGTTACAGCCTTCAATAGCATTAAAGTTTTACAATAAATCATTAAGTTTAAATCCTGATAATGAAGATCTAGAAGATAATATTGATGAAATATTAATGGCAAAGAATAATTGGGAAAAAATGATTGATAATTTTGAGTCAAAATTAAATACAACAGATGACAATTCAATCAAGTCAATGTATTTCCTTAATATTGCAGAGATTCATTTAAATAATTCTAATAATATTGAGAAAGCTCAGGAACATTTAATTAAGTCTATAGAGCTGAACCCTCGAAATGAAGATTTATCACTTTTAATAAAGAGAATTTTTATAGATAATGATAATATTGATACAATTATTGATTTTATTATTGATAAATTAACTGAAGCATCAGAAGAGAATATTAAGGCCGATTATATTAAATTATTAGATGTTTTATTTGCTGACAGTAGAGTTGTAAAAAAGAAAGGATTTTCTATTTACGAAACCTTGTTATCTTTAAATCCTGAAAATAAGGATGTTCTTGACCTGGCAATTAGTTATGCTGTTGAAAATGCTAAATATGAAGAACTCATAGAACTTATTGAAAATATATTAAAAAAGAATTTAAATAAAGAATATCAGTTAACTTTAATTAATTTTTTGGTTGAATTTATTTATGAATATACTGATAATTTAGATAAGGCAGAATCTTATGCTAGAAAATCAGAAAGTATGGATTCAGATAATTTTAAATACGATTACATATACCTTGAATTTTATAAATATAAAGGGAATAACAGAAAGGTATTTGAAATACTAACTAAAAAGATTAAAAGTTTAGAAAATGAAGATGAAATAATTGAAGTTTACAGAGAAATGGCTGAAGTTGCAGAAACTGCAAATAATATATTTAAGGTTACTGATTCATATAAGTCAATATTAAAAATTAGACCTGATGATAAAGATGCAATTGAAGCATTAAAAAGAGTTTATAAAGATGGGGCAAAGTGGCGAGCATTATTGAGTTTGCTTAAGGATTATATCTCATATCTTGAAAAGGAATTAGAAACTAATCTTGAGGAAATTATATTTGTTCAGGAAGAAATAATTGATTTAACTGCTACTCAACTAAAGCAAGATACAACAAATTTATATAAAAAGTTATTAACTTATGATAGTAAAAATATTACTGCTCTTAATTTTTTATTAGATTTTAATCGTTCAAAAGGTCGATGGAATGAATATATTAAAGTTTTAATCCAAAAATCAGATGCTGTTGATGAATTTGAAAAAATTGAAATATATTTTCAAATCGCAGATGTTTATACTACTAATTTAAGAAAATCACTTGAAGCAGCTCTTTATTATGAAAAGGTTTTAAATATTGAGGCAGATAATGGAGATGCTCTGGAAAGATTGAAGGAAATATATCAGAGTGCTAAAAAATATGATAAATTATATGATTTAACATTAAGAGAAATAGAATTAAGCCAAAGTGATGATAGTAAGATAGAGATGTTAAAAGAGCTTTATGATTTTGCTCTTACAAACTTAAAGAATGATAATAGTAGAATTACTAGTATTATCGAAATGATTTTAAAAATAGATGAAAATAATATTTTTGCCTTTAAAAAAATACTTGATATTTCTGTTGCTAATAATGATATTGAGAAGCAAAGAGAAGCATTATTAAAACTTTATGAATTTGATAAAAATCCAGAAGTGATATTAAGTCTTGCCAAGTTGAATGATTCACCTGAAAGTTTTAACCAAGCAATTGATTATTATCTTGAATTTATTCAATTAAATCCTGAAAATAAAGAAATAATAGAAAGGCTTGTTGGGTTGTATTTTGAAACATCTAGATTTGAGGATATAGATTCTTTATTTGAAATTGTTGAAAATTTTGATTTTTATTATGAAACTATTTTAGAGATTATTAATAAATTAGAAGATGATAGAAGAAAGGAATATGCATTAAAAGCTATTTCTGTTGCTGAAAATTTTTTAAATGATAGTGATAAATTATTGTATGCCCTAATAGAGTATAATAAATTTTATCATGATAGTCTTGATATTTTAGATAAAATTCAACAAATATATAGGGAAACAGAAAAAACAGATTTGATCTTTTCTGTAATAAAAGAAAAGATCCTACTTGTAGAAACCGAGGCAGAAAAAATTGAAATTTTTGAAGAGTTAACAAATCTCTATATAGAAGAGGAAAGATATGAAGATGCTTTTCAAAATGAGAAAGAAAAATTTCTTTTAACTAGGGATATGTTTATTATAGATAACTTAAATGAACTATCTATAGATGGTAATAATAGAGAGCTTTTTGTTAATACCTTAATCGATTTAATTAAAGAACTTGATGATAATACAATAATAGAAGAACTCTACAATAGAGCTATTTCTGTTTATACTGAATTGGATAGATATGAAGATAGTAAATTATTGTATTTTGAACTTATTGAACTTAAGCCTTCATTGAAGTACATTGATAATCTAATTGATTTATTAGCTTTACTTGATGATTATGAGAATTTGGTAAAAGTTTATAACAAGAAATTACAATTCTTATCAGAAGATGAAAAAATTGATTTATTAAAGGAAATGGCAAGTATTTCTTTTAATAAAAATAAGGAAACAGAAAAAGCTGTTTCTTATTTAAAAAAGATACTTGAACTTAATGATAAAAATTTAACAGCAATCAATATGCTAATGTTTTTTTATCTTTCTGAAAATAAATATCAGGAATGGATTGATGTAGCAGTAATTAAATCTGAATTAGTTGAAAATGAAGAGTTAGAAGTATTATATCTTGAAATAAGTAAAATTTATTTATTAAATTTAAATAATTTAGAAAAATTTGTGAGTTTTACTGATAAGGCATTTGAAATAAATATTGTTGAAGAAAGATTAGTTGAACTTGAGGATATTGTTTTTGAGAAGGAATATACTCCTCTATTAGATCTTTTATTAAAATCATATAATAAAATAGAAAATTATGACTCTATAAGGTCATTACTTGAAAGAGTTCTAAAGGATTTTACTTTATCTGAAGATGATTTTGCTAACTATAAATTACAATTAGCTGATTTATTATCAGTTATTTTTAATGAATATGAACTTGCATATAAGTACAAAAAAGAATTATATGTTAATGATTTATCAAATAATGAAATATTAAACTCTTTAGAAGATCTTTCTGAAAAGAATGATGATTTTTCAGATTTAATATCTCTTTTAAGACAGTATAAAGATTTAGTTGAAGATAAAATGGTAAGAATAAATATTCTTGCAAGACTTGGAAAGATTTATGATTTATACATGAAAGAGCATGAAACTGCTCAAAGCTTTTATAATGTTATTCTTGAAGAAGATGGTGATAATTTAAAAATATTAAATTCTCTTGAAAAGATATATTTGGAATCTGAAAACTATGAAATGCTTCATGATATATTATTGAAAAAGCATAGATTATTGTCTGATGATGAAAAATTATTAAATAAAGTAGCTCTTGCTAGGGTAGAGGGCCTTTATTTTAATAAATTAGAAGAAGCTATTGAGCTTTTAGATTCAGTTCTTGATATAGATGAAACGATAATAGAGGCATATGAAACTAAAAAAATGTTTTACAGAAAACTTGAGAATTATGATGAAATTATAAATATTCTCCTTGTAATGGAAAACATGTTAAAATCAAATGATGAATATATTGTTAGTGTCATTTCTGAACTTGGAGGTATATATTCAGATATTGAAAATAATACACAAAAAGCACTTGAACATTATTTGGATGTACATGATACTCTTTCAGATATTTCAAGAGAAAAGTTAAGAGAAATTATATTTAATCTATTTTCAGATAAAAAAGAATTACTTTTTGATAATCTTGACTCTATTGTACAATTTACAACAAACAGAAAACTATGGAGTGATTTAATTAAAACATATGAATTAATGATAGGGTTTTCTGAAGAAAATTCAATTATTAGGAATTTTTATAGGCTAATTTATGATATATATAATGAATATTTAACTAATAAGGAGAATGTTTATAAAACACTATTTGAAATGCTTAAATATGGTACAGAAGAAGAAAATGAGCCAGTTTTAGAAGAAATATTTTCTTTTGAATTTGATGAAGAGAGTATTTTAATTGAAAAATTAGATAAAATAGCATCTCAGAGAGGTGGAGATTATTTAATTTATAAAGAAATTGCAACAATATATCAAAAGAATGATACAGAGATGGCAAATAACTATTTCTTAAAGGCATTTAAAAATAAGCCATCTGATGATGATTTATTTGAAAAACTTTTATCAATATATCAGGAAAAAGCAGATTATCCTGTTGTTCGTGATTTATATTTATTTAGAGCTGAGTCAAAAGAAGATTTAGATGATAGAGTTCAGTTGTTAAATGAAGCAGCAATGATAGAGCAGGATTTTATTAAGGATATAAATTCTGCATCTGAAACTTATATGAGAATTTATTTATTAAATCATTCAATGGATATGTTTGAAACACTAGAAGGAATTTATCAGGAAACAGAAAACTGGAATAAAATCATTGAATTATATAAAAATGCTGTTGAGTTTGAAGATGAATATTATGGCAAAAAAGAATTTTTATTAAAAATTATAAATGTATATAGTGAAATTTTAAATGATTTGGAATCATCTGTTGAATTTATAAAAATTATGATTGATAATGAACCTCAGGATAATCAAAATTATGAAGTTTTAATAGATATTTATATTAAATTAAATAAATTTGAGGAACTAGATAATATTTATGAAATTGAAATTGAAAATGTTATTGATGATGAAAAAGAACATGCTTTATTAAGCAAGGCTAAGAATGCTAAAGAAAACTTAAAGGATTTTGATAAATCAATAGAGGCTTTGAGTACTCTGTTAACATTAAATCCTTATAATGAAGATGCTTTATTATATCTTGAAGCTTTTCTAAATGAGGAAGAGTTAATATTAAAAATATATAATATACTAGAAGTAACATATGAAACTGTTTCTAAATGGGAAGAGTTGTCTGAATTATATAATTTAGTATTAGAACAAGAGTTAAGCAAGGATTTACAATTAGAAATATATTCAAAACTTAGTAATTTATATAAAGAAAATTTAAATATTTTTGATAAATCATTAATATATGCATTAAAGTATTTTGAACAAAATCCAAAAGATGAAGATATGATTATGAATATTGAGGGATTACTTGATATAACAGAATCATATAGTGATTTTATTAAATCTATTGATAAAGTATTAAATATCAATAAAGAAGAAAGTATTGCTGAGGAAGCCGACACTGAAGATGGTATTGAGATATCTTTATCTGATGAAAATGATGTTGCATTATCTGAAGATACAGATGTTTTGGTAGAAGAAACAGAAGATGGCATTGTGGATAATACAGATACAGATACAGAAGCTAATACAGAAGCTGAAGTAGATACTGAAACTGAAGCAGATAATGAAACTATATTATCGGATGAGTTGAAATTATTATTATTAAATAAAAAATCTACCATTTCAGAAGACTTTATTGAAGATAAGAATGTTGTAATTTCAGCTTTGTATGATTTAAAAGAACTTGAGCCTGATAATTTAGAACATTATGAAAAATTAGCGGTATATCTTACTGATTTAGGGTTATTTGAACAGCTTGTAAAATTATTAACAGAGCAGATTGAAATTATAGAGACTTCAGAAGAAAAGATTGAATTATATAATAGAATTGCAGAAATTTATAAAGAAATGATTAATGATATGGGAAAAGCTGTTTTAGTATATCAAAAAATACTTGAAATTGATTATGAAAATGGTATGGCTCTTGATGAATTAGATGTTCTTTTTGATGAAATTAATGATAATAAAGAAATAAAAGCTAGTATATTAAAAACTCTTAAGGAAAGTTTTTTAAAACTGGAAGATTGGGATAGATATGCTAATAGTTTAAAGAAAAGTATTGATTTTACTGATGATATGGAAGCTAAAAAAGAAATTTTTATAGAGATTTCAAAAGTAAATGAAGAATACTTAAATAACATTGAAGAAGCTTATGATTTTTATAAAAAAGCATTTTTAATTGATTTTGATAGTGTTTTGGCATATAAGCTTCTTGAATTAACAGATATGTTATCTAATTATGAAGATTTTATTTTATTTATTGAAGATAATATTAAAAATATTACTGATGAAGAACTTAATGATAAATTACATCTGAAATTAGGTGAGTTGTATTTTGAATATATGGATAATTTAGATAAGGCAAAAGAACATTTCTTAATGCTTAAAAATTATTCTGAAAATATTGATGTTCTTCAAAAACTAGAGATAATTTATCAAAATAATGGAGATTTTAGCTCTCTTGAGGGTATTTATAAAAATCTTTCATCTCTTTATGATACGGCTGATGAGAAAATAGATGTTTTACAAAAACTTGCAACAGTTCAGGAATATGAATTAAGTGATAAAGAAGCAACTATTGTCACTCTTAATCGTATTATTGAAATCTCTCCAGAAAATGTAGATGTTTTAAAGGCTCTTGAAGTTCTTAATGAGGGAAGAAAGGAAGCGTTGATTAATATTTATAAATTAATTCTAAATACTGAACTAGAGGATGACGAGAGAGTTGATGTATTATTGAAATTAGGAAGAATTTATAAAGATGAATCTTTATTTGATGATGCTGAAATAGTTTGGAATAAAATTCTGGATCTTAATTTGGAAAAGAAAGAAGCTTATTTAAATTTAATAGAATATTATTCAAATAATAATAATATTGAAAAGCTAGCTGAAAATTATGAGTATTATCTTGCTGAATATGGTTTAGATCTTGAAGATGAAGAAAGAATTTCTTATTTTATTACACTTGCTGAACTATATATTAATAAAGATAAATTAGATAATTATAAAAAAGCAATTGAGCATTTTCAAGCAATTTTAGATATTGAACCTCAGTATTTAAAGTCATTACTTGAATTAAAGAAAATTTTTCTTGAGAATGATTTAAAAGATGAGTTTTTTGATGTAATGGGTGTTTTGATTTCAACATTGGAACAAGGGTATGAAGATTTTAAGTCTTCTTATGAAGACTCATTAATTCTTAAATATGCTAAAGATTTAAATTTAGATATAAAAGATTTATTATTGGAGAATTTTGATTTATTTGAAGATAAATTAATTGAATCTGAGAATTACGATGAACTTATTCAGATTGCCAGTAGGGACTTAGATGTTTTTCCAAAAAGAAGTTTAACATTAAACAGATTAATAAAAGTTTATGAATCACAGGAAATGTTTGATGAATTAATACTTATTCTTGAAGAAAAACTTTTAGTTACAGAAGATACTGATGAAAAATTAAATTTATATAGAAAAATTGCAGATATCTCTTTAGATAATATAGGAGACTCAGAGAAAGCTATTGAATCTTATAAGGCAATAATTGAATTAGATAGTAAAAATATTGAGGTAATTGAAAAGCTTGTTAGCTTATATGAAGGATTAGAAGAATGGGAAGAGTTGATTCCATTATTAGAATTAAAAATTGATCTCCTTGAAGATAATTATTCAATATATATAAAAATAATTGATACTTTAATAAATAAAACAGCTAATTATGATAGTTCATTTGATTATATATATAAAACTTTAAATCTTTTTAATGATAATGAAGAGTTATTAGAAAAGTTTAATAATTTAGGTGAATTATCTGCTTCTTGGAACTTATATATTGAAACAGGTGATAAAATACTGGAAATATTAACAAATGAGGAATTAAAAAACTCATTAATTGAAAAGATTGCTATTGTTTATAGAGATGAGCTTGGTGATATTGAAAATTCAGTAAAAAGGTATAAGTTACTACTTACTTTAACTCCTAGTAATAAAGAAATATTATTTAATTTAGAGGCTCTTTACTCACAGGAAGGAAATTGGGATGAATTATCTAATATTCTTGAAAGAATTATTGAGCTTGAAGAAGATGAGTCTGTAATTAAGGAATACTATTATAAATTATCATCTAATTATGAAGATAATTTAGAAAATGCTAAAAAAGCTTCTGAAGTTCTTGAAAAACTTGTTGAATTACATGATGATGAACTTGATGCTCTTGAAAATTTGGATAGAATTTATAATGATACAGAAAATTATCCTAAACTTGTTGAAGTTTATAAAAAGAAAATTAAGCATATTGATGATTATGAAGATAAGATAAATTTATGGCTACAGATAATTGATTTCGCAAATGAATTTGATAAAAATATAGTTATACAATCTTATAATGAAATAATTAGGCTTGATATAAATAACGAAGATGCTTTTAATATTCTTGAAGAAAGTTATACTAATACTGAAAATTGGGATGAATTATCTGAATTATTAAACTTTTTAATTGAAAGTGATAGTAATTTTAAAATAATTTCTATGCTAAAATTAGCAGGTTTACTTGAAACTAAATCAAATATAGAAGAAGCTGTTTCTATATATTTAAAGATTATAGAAGACTATGAGCCTGAAAATATGTTAGCTGCAGATGCTCTTATTAGAATATTTAATTCTCAGGAAGAATGGGATAAATTATCTGAATTATATAAAAAGTTAATTGATGTTGAAAATGATATAGAAAGAAGAGTTAGATATTTTAATTCATTAGCGAATATTTATGTAAATAAATATAAAGATTTTGATATGGCAAAAGAATATTTTGATATGGCTCTTCAGGAAAACCCTGCAAGCCAAGAAGCTACAGATGGCTTGTTTAAGATATTTGAAGAACAAGAGAATTGGGGTGAAATTATAAATCTATTATCTGATGTTGCTAATTCTACAGAAGATACAGATCAGGCAGCAGAATCTTTTTATAAAATTGGTTTAATACATGAAACTAAACTTGATTCTCTTGAAGAGGCAAAATCTGCTTTTGAGTTAGCAATTAGCAATAAATATGATTTTATTGATGCTGTAGTAAAATTAAAAGATATTTCAATTGTACTTGAAGAATATGAGTCGACTATCTCCTACTTGGAAAATATTAAGGAATTAATTGAAGAAGAAAGTGAGTTAGTTAGTATTAATAATGAAATTGGAGATATCTATATACAAAAACTTGATGATCCTTCTTCTGCTATATATGCATTCGAAGAGAGTTTAAATTTAAAGATTAATTCAAAAGCAATTATGAATTTAAGTGATTTATATTTTATTGCAGAAGACTTTGATAGCTTAAATAAATTGTATGATTCTCATTTTGAAATTATTTTAGAAAATGATAGAGAAAATAGAGAATTACACTATTTTAGAAGAGCAATGGCTAAAAATTATCTTGAAATAGAATCTGAACTTGTTTATGAATATTCTTTACAGGCATTTAATCTAAATAAACTTTTTAAAGAAAATTTAGAGTTATTATATGATGTATCTGTAAAAGAAAGAAAATCAGAAACTCTTGTATCTGTTGCTAAGCAAAGGCTTGTTCATTATTTTGATGATATTGAAGTTGATAAATTAGGTGATATTTATGTTAAACTTGGTGTTTCATTTTCTGAATTAAAAGAGTTTGAGAAAGGAGAGAAATATTTTAACAGAGCGTTAATTATTGATGAATATAATATTGATGCATTAAAATTTGCAGTTGATTCATATATAAGAGCTGCTCAGTGGCCAAAAGTAATTGAATATTATAATAAAATATTAAAGAAAATTAATGATTATGATGAAAAATTAAAAATTAATTATGAAATAGCATTGATTTATAAGAATGAATTGAAAAATAATAAAAAAGCTATCCATCATTTTGAGTTTTTAATCCAAGAAAATCTTAAAAATATAACAATTTTAAATCATATGATGGATATTTATGAAGAACTAGAGGATAATAAAAATCTAGTAATTACTATGGAAGAAAAATTAAATTTTATTGAATCAAATGAAGAAAAAGAAGCTATTTATTATAAACTGGCTGATTTATACTATAGTAAATTTAATAACATTAAAAATTCTTTAAAATACTTAGTTAAAATTTTAGAGTTTAATTATAAAAATTCTAAAATAATTTCATCAATTGAAAAATTACTTACAAATGTATCTGCATTTGCTGATTTAGAAAAGATATATACTAATATTCTTTCTAAATTATCTCCTTCAGATATTGATTTATCTAAGTATATATATGATAAATTATCTTTATTATACACAGACCAGCTTCAGGATTATGGAAAGGCTGTATCTGTATATGAAAAGTTAATTGCATTAGAGCCTAATAATAAAGATAATAGGCAGAAATTAATTGATTTATGTGAAAGACTACCTCAATTTTATGACAGGGCAATTGATTTACATCTTGATAATTTAAAAAATGCTAATATAGACTTTGATTCTCTTCATTCTCTTGTAAGATTGTATAGTGAAAAGAAAAAATATGATAGAGCATTTTGTTATTCTGCATTATTAACATATTCAAACCAAGCAACAGAAGATGAAGCTAATTTTTATAATTCATATAAACCTGTAATGCAAATAAAAATTAATCAGACATTAAGTCGTGCAACTTTAGAAAGATATATTTATCCTCCTAATACCAATACTGATATAAACGAGGTGTTTTCAAGGGTTTCAGGTATTATTGCTGATTTCTATAGAAAGAAAAAGGTTAAGGCTATTTCTGATATTGATGTAAAAAGAGACTTGATGTCAAAAGAAAGCAGAGTTTATAAGGTTGCAGCTAATATTATGAATTCTATTGGTTTACCTAATTATGATTTTTATAAATCTGCAAGTTTTAAAGGAATTAGAATTGAAAATACAAAACCTAATTCAGTGATCGTTTTAGGAAATGATATGGTTGCAGATAGAGATGATATTGAAACTTCATTTTACTTAGGAAGACATTTGTTCTATTTATTATCAGAATTTTATTTAGTTGATATTTCTGATAGTGTTGGAATTGGGGTTCATGATTTCTTTAAAGTTATTTTATCTGTATTTATACCTAGTATTCAAGTGGGTAAAGAATATGCAAAACTTCAAAAAATATTAAGAAAATCAACTCCAGGTGATACTTCTGCATTGATTGAAAGACTTGCAAATTCAGGAAGTGTGGATTTAAATCCATGGCTTAAAAATATTGAATTAACAGCCAATAGAGTTGCTTTAGTTACATGTGGAGATATAAATAGAGCAATTAAAGTTATTAGAGAAGATGGAAGCTCATTTTCCAACTTATCAGCTAAGGAAAAAATAGATGACTTAATTAAATACTCTGTTTCAGAGCAATATCTTGAATTAAGAGAGTCATTAAATATTGGAATAAGCGTTAAATAATATGGCAAAGATTTTAATTGTTGATGATAAACCAAGCATGAGAAAGATGCTTAAGACGAATTTGGAAATAGAAGGTTATGATGTTCTTGTGGCTAAGTCTGCAGAACAAGCTCTTAACCTTCTGGATTCAACGGTTGATTTAATTGTTTCTGATTTAAAAATGGGAGAAATGTCAGGAATAGAGTTTTTAAAAATTATCAGGAATAAAGATTTAAGTATTCCTTTTATTTTAATGACTGCCTATGCTAAAGTAACTGATGCAATTGAAGCTATGAAATTTGGTATTACTGAGTTTATTGAAAAGCCATTTGAAATAGATTTTCTATTACATAAAATAAATCAAATTTTAAAAGTAACTAAATTTAAAACTGATAATAAAATAAAATCATTTTTAAATAAGTTTAATGAAGAAGTTGATATTATTGGTGAATCACTGTCTTTCAAAAAAACAATTAGCATGGTTGAAAAAGTTTCTCAGACTAATAGTTCAGTGTTATTTTATGGAGAAAGTGGAACAGGAAAAGAAGTTTTTGCAAAGTATTTACACTATAAGTCAAATAGAGCAAAATATCCTCTTGTTGCAATAAATTGTGCTGCTATTCCTTCTGAGCTAATGGAAGCAGAGCTTTTTGGATATGAAAAGGGGGCATTTACTGGTGCTAACTCAACTAAAATAGGTTTATTTGAGGTTGCCAAGAATGGAACAATATTTTTAGATGAAATTGGTGAACTTCCCCTTGCTATGCAATCTAAGCTTTTAAGGGTTCTTCAGGAAAAGGAATTTTTAAGAGTTGGAGGAATTAAATCAATTAAAACAAATGTAAGACTTATTAGTGCAACGAATCAAAATTTAAATGAATTAATAGATAATAAATTATTTAGACAGGATTTATATTTTAGAATTTCTGTTATTCCAATTAAAATTCCTAATCTTTCTGAAAGAAAAGAAGATATTAGCTTACTAATTGATTATTTTATAAATAAATTTTCAAAAGAATTTAATAGAACAATTGTAACTATTTCAGAGAATGCAAAAGCTGTACTTTTAAATTATAGTTATAGAGGGAACATAAGGGAGTTAAAAAATATAATAGAAAGAGCTGTGATATTATCTGAAAATAATACAATTACAACAGATGTTCTTGGTATTGATATAAAAAGAGAAGAACCTGTTAAAGAAGTGGATAAAATAAAAGAGTTTGGAGAAGATACTCCTCTACAGGTTGTAACCGAGAATGCAATTAGAAAAGCAGAGTCTCATCATATATCAAAAATTTTAAAGTCTGTTAACTGGAATAGAACAAATGCGTCTAAAATTCTAAAAGTTAGCTATAAAACATTATTAACAAAAATTAAAGATTATGATTTAAAGCCTTAGATATTTAATATTTATGGTTCATCAACCAAGCGTTGCTTGTTTTCTTCACTATTTGTAGCTATAATCTACAAATATATTGATATAATTTACTTAAAATACATAAAAAACTTGAATAAGCGATTAAACAATAATATAAATTATTTAATAGTTTATTTATGGAGTAAATTATGGCTAAAATAAAAGCATTAGTAAAAAAATACCCTAAAGAAGGTATATGGATGGATGAAGTTGAAATGCCTGAAGTTGGTATCAATGATGTTTTGATTAAAATAAAGAAAACTGCAATTTGTGGAACTGATTTACATATTTATAACTGGGATGATTGGGCAAAGAGAACAATACCTTATCCAATGGTTATAGGTCATGAATATGTTGGAGAAATTGTTGAAGTTGGAAGTGGTGTTAGAAATTTACAAATCGGAGATAGAGTTACTGGAGAAGGACATATTACATGTGGTTCATGTAGGAATTGCAGAAAAGGCCAGCAACATTTATGTTCAAATACTATTGGTGTTGGTGTTAATAGAACAGGTGCATTTGCGGAGTATTTAGCTATTCCTGGAAGAAATGCAATAAAGGTACACCCTGATATTTCTGATGACCTGGCAAGCATTTTTGACCCTTTTGGTAATGCAACTCATACAGCTCTTTCATTTCCTATGCTTGGAGAAGATGTTTTAATTACTGGAGCAGGCCTTATTGGAAGTATTGCTGTTGCAATAAGTAGATTTGTAGGTGCAAGACATATTGTTGTAACTGATTTAAGTGATTATAAGCTTGATTTAGCTAAAAAAATGGGAGCAACAAGAGTTGTTAATCCTAAAAAAGGTGAAAAGATTAAAGATGTTATGAAAGAGCTTGGTATGAGTAATGGTTTTGATGTTGGCCTTGAAATGAGTGGTTCGTCTGCAGCTTTTAATGATATGCTTAAATATATGTATAATGGTGGTAAAGTAGCTATGCTTGGACTATTGCCAAATGGAACAGGTATAGATTGGGATAATGTTATCTTTAAGGGATTACTATTAAAAGGTATCTATGGTAGAGAAATGTTTGAAACATGGTATAAAATGGAACAAATGCTTCGTTCAGGACTTGATATTAGTCCAATTATAACTCATAAATTTAAAATAGATGATTATCAAGAGGGTTTTGATATAATGAAAAATGGTAAAAGTGGTAAAGTTATATTGGAGTGGTAAGTTTATATTAATTTAATAAAATTACTTTTTAACAAAGGAATAAAAATGGATAAAATAATAAAAAAAATATTAATACTTGGTTCAAAAGGAAAAATGGGGCAGGCTATATTGATAGAGCTAAATAATTTAAATATAGAATTAGAGATTGTGGCAATTGATAAAGATGATGATTTCCCAGATAAAAAATTTGATTTAATGATTGATTTTTCTTCAAAAGAAGCTGTTTTAAAGCATTTAGAACTTGCTGAAACTCAAAACTGTGCATTTTTAACAGGAGTTACTGGGTTTTCTGATAATGAAATTAAGAAAATAAAGGGATACTCTAATGAAATACCTGTTTTACTAGACTTTAATATGAGTATTGGAATAAATACAATTACATCATTGCTGGAACAGTTAAAAAATAAACTAAGTGGTTATGATATTGAAATCATTGAAACACATCATAAACATAAAAAAGATGCTCCAAGTGGTACTGCTAAAAAATTATTTAATGAATTAAACAAAAACAACCGATTAAAAGAAGTGAATGGAAGAAATGGTGAATCTTTAAGAGAAGAAATGGAAGTTGGTATCCATGCTGTTAGAGGTGGAGGTGTTTTTGGTGAGCATACTGTAAGATTTATTGGTGAAACAGAAGAAGTGTCAATTTCTCACAGAGCTTTATCAAGAAAGACTTTTGCTGTTGGGGCAGTTAAAGCAGGGCTATGGTTAATGAAGCAGGATAAAGGATTTTATAATATGCTTGATTATCTTAATTCATAAAGAGGAGATATGGAATATGAACTAGAAAATCAAAGAAAAGAAATTTTATATTTATTTGAGGAATATTTAATTAATGATAAGTCTAAAAAACAAAGTATTAGAGGCTTTTCAAAATATTTAACTAAAACAACTTCTTATATTTATAGCTTTTTTAAAAATAGCGAAGAACTATATCATGAATTATATATTTTAAAGATTAAAAAATTTGATGATGAATTAAAAATAGTTTCGTATTCCCCAATTAATGATATAATTTTATTTACAATTAAATTAATTGAACATTTTTATATTCATAAAGATGTTTATTATGCCATTCCAAGAAAGATACAATATGCACATCTAAGAAAATATATTTATGAAAAATATTATATGATGGTTGTAAATATTAAAGAAGATGGAAAAATAAAAATGAAAGCTGATGAAGAAACTGTAACTGAATTATTACTATATTTGTTTATGGGATTTATTACTCTAAACACTTCTTTATCAAAGGAAGATGCAATAATATTAATAAAGAAAACTATTATGAATTTCATAACAACATACTTCAAATAAGGAGGATTTTGCTTACTGGTCTTGATATTTTAATAAAAAGAAAATTTGATATACTAAAAAATAAAAAAGTTGCTTTACTTGCACACGCTGCAAGTGTTGACAGTGATTTTAATCATATTTTAGATGTTTTACTTAGTAATAACATTGATGTGAAAATTGCATTTGGCCCAGAACATGGTCTTAAATCAACTGCTCAGGATATGGAAGGATTAAGTGAAAATAGTGAAACCATAAAAATGATTACCCTCTATGATGGGACTTATAACTCATTGTTCCCACAAAAAAGAGATTTAGAGGATATTGATATTATTTTAATAGATTTACAAGATGTTGGAGCAAGATATTATACTTATATTTATACTGCATCATTTTTTTTAGATATTGCAAAAGAGCTTGGTATTAAAGTTATAGTTCTTGACAGACCGAATCCAATAGGAAGAAAACTTGAAGGAAATATAATAGAATCAGGCTTTGAATCGTTTGTTGGTTATTATCCATATTTTTTAAATAGACATGGTTTAACGATTGGAGAAGTTTTATTATTAATTAATGATAAAATAAATTCTGACTTAGAGATAATTAAAGTAGAAAACTATAAAGGTGGAGCATTTTTTGAAGAGCCTTATAACTGGGTTTTGCCATCTCCGAATATGCCAACCTATGAAACAGCTCTTTTATACCCTGGTGGTTGCTTAATTGAAGGAACGGAGCTAAGTGAAGGGCGTGGAACAACTAAACCCTTTCATTTTATTGGTGCTCCTTATATAAATGGTAATAAATTAAAGAATATTATGGATAGTTATAATTTTAATACTGTTAAATTCAGAGATATTAGTTTTAAGCCAATGTTTCAAAAATATGCAAATGAAACATGTAATGGTATTGAAATTCACATTGAAGACTATTTTGAAATAAAGCCTTTACAAATATATTTAACTCTGATTTATGAAATATATCATAATTTTAAAGAGTTTAAATGGAGAACAAAAGAATATGAATTTGTAAAAAAACCTATTGCTATTGATTTACTATTTGGAACTGATAAAATAAGGAAAATGATAGAGAATGGTGAAAACTTAGATGAAATTTATAAATTTATAACAAAAGATGAAGAAAACTATAGAAAAGATATACAAAAATACCTGCTTTATTAAATTAATGAGAAACTTATGAAAGAAATTGCATTATTTGGAGGTAGTTTTAACCCTCCACATTTAGGACATCAGATGATGCTTGTTTATCTGATTAATACTTATAACTTTAATGAAATATGGGTAAATCCTGTAAATAAACATTATTTTGATAAGGATAAGTATTTAATTGATGTAGAAAAAAGAGTTGAAATGGCAAAAATCGCATTTGAAAAGATTTCAGAGCATGTAAAAGTTAAAAAAATTGATATTGATAATGACTTTTCAAAAACTTATGATACCATAAAATTTTTGAAAAGAGAGAAATATTATAATGATGTTAATTTTACTCTTATTTTAGGTGAAGATAACTACAACAGCAGATACAAATGGTATAAATTTGATGAAATAGAAAAAATGGTAGATATAATATATTTAGGACGCACAGGGATAAAAAGTGAATTAAAGCTCCCTTTTAAATTTCCTGATATATCCTCTTCAAAAATCAGAAATAATATACATGAAAATAAACTGCTTTTAGATAAAGATATTTTTGAGTATATTGTGGAGAATGGGTTATATTGAAGTGAATTATTATTCTCAAACACTTAGAAGAAAATATTTTGATTTATTATATTCCTAGTTCTTTTCTTGCTTCTGATAAGGAAATACCAGAAATATTTTTTTCTTTTGCTATTGCCTCTTTTAAATCTTTTAGATCTTGAAAGTCTTCCAATAACTCTTGAATTTTCAAAAATCCTATTCAACAACAGTATACCTAATCTTGCCTCCATTTTTAGGAGTAACTAAAGATGTTTCTAAGTATTGATAAGTATCTGATATAAATTCAAGGTATTTGGTTTTATAAAACTTTTTAGGTGATTTTTTATATTCTTTATAAAGTGATTCATATCTTTTGGATTCTGCAATGGATTTGTTTTTAGTTTCAGTTGCACTGGAATATGCTTTTTGTGTAATTTCTTTTGATTTAATCCTTGCTTTTGTAAGTATATTTGTTTTGTATCCTTCAGCTTCTCTAATTAATTTATCTCTATCTATATTAGCATTAATAACATCATTAAAATAATGTAATATTAAAGACGGTGGGTTAATTTCTTTTAATTCAAGAAATGTAATTTGTATTCCTGTGTCAAGTCTATTTAATTCTTTCTGTATTTTTTGTTTTAGTAAAAGCCTCATTTCAGACCTTTTATTTATTAAAATATCATTAATAGTTTCTGATGAAATATGTTTTATGATGATATTTGATGAAATGGAGTTTACTATTTCTTTTGTGTTTTTAAATTTGTTTTCATAGTTAACAGGATTTACAATCAAATATTTTAAAATTAGCTTAATATTAACGATATTGTTATCCCCTGTAATAACATAAGACTTTAAACCTGTGTCTTTTATAAATTTAAATGCTCTGGTGTTTTTAAGTGGTCTTTCTACAAAATCATCAATAACCATTGATTGCATCTTTTTTATTTTTATTTTTTTTATTTTATCAACTGGCCATGGTAGAGAATATGATATTCCTGGCTTTACATTTGATGATATTATTTTTCCAAATCTTTTAACTATAGCAATTTCATTTTGTTTTACTGTATAAATTCCTGTTAAAAAATAAACTATGATAATAGATATTATGATTTTATATGTGTAACTACTTAAATCTTTAATTGTATCAAAGAAAATTTCTTTAATATTGTTACTCATGAGTTAAATCTCCTTCAAGATACTTAAATAATTTACTGTCAGTAGAAAGAATAAGGGTTGTTCTGTTTTTTAATATTTTACTATAAGTATCTATTGATTTTATAAAATCAAAATAAGCTTTGGATTTATCATAAGTTTTTCCATATATTTCCATTGCTTTTGCTTCGGCTTTACCTTTAATAATCAATGCTTCTTTTTTTGCATCTGAAATTAACTTACTTGCTTCTTTATTTGCCTGTATCTTAATTGTTTGAGCTTTTTCTTCTCCTGCAGAACGAAGTTTTTTGGCTTCTGTTTCTCTTTCTGTCTTCATTCTTGTATAAACAGCTTTTGTAACAATTGAAGGATATGATATTCTGACAAAACCAATTTTAATGATTTCAATTCCATATTTTTCTTTTGTTTCTTTAGTTGAAAAGTTTTTTATTGAGTTTTCTATATTTTCTATTTCTATTTTTGATTTATCTGTATTAATTAATTGTTCTAAGTGATAATTACCGAGTTGGTTTCCCATATATGAATTTATCATATCTTCTAGTTTAGATGGAGCATTTTTATCAAATCCTATTACTTCAAAAAACAATAGAGGGTCGTGTATTTTCCATGCAATAAATGTAGATATTATAATAGGTTTATTTTCTTTTAGTAAAAATTGAATAGGTTGAGTTCTAATTAGATATGTTCTTTTATCAAAGTAATTTACTTCCTGTATTGGTGTTGGTAACTTTAAGTAAAGCCCTGGTGATTTTATTGTTTTAACGGGTTTTCCAAATTGAGTTACAATTCCCCATTGAGTTTCATCAACTGTATATAGCGATAAGCTTGTAATTATAGCAATTAAAATTATTAATCCATAAAAGTATTTCATTTTTTATCCTTTCTTTCAAACCTTAATTCAATATTTGAGCTATTATCTATCAGAATTTTTCTATTGTTTACAACTGTAGTAGAAATCATATCCAGATATAAAGACCTTTTAACTATTTCTGAATATTTATTAAAGATATCTGCCATTTTACTATCTTTTATGTTTTTACCTGTTATTTCCATAAGTTTTTTATTGTTTTTTATTTTAGCATCAGTTTTTATTCTAAATGCTTCTGTTTTAGCACTTAAAACCTTTAAACTACTATATGATTCTGCACGCTTTTTTAGAGTTAGTAGTTCTTGTTGTGTTGCAACTAATTTTTCAAATGCAAGAGAAACATTTTTTGGAGGATGAATATCTTGTATTGTAAAGCTTAAAATATTAACACCTGTATTTAATATATCTAATTTTTTTTGTATTTTAGTTTTTACAATACCTACCCAGCTTCTGTTAAGTAGTATATCCTTAAAACTACTAGATAATATATATGTGCTTAGTACTTGGTTTGTGATATCACTTATTACTTTGGGAGTCTCTTTATAGTTCATATAGTATTTATTTATGTTTTTAATATTGTAATCTATCTTTATGTAAGGAACAATAAAATTATTATCTCCTGTTATCATTTCTCTTGTAGTTTTTCCGTGTTTTTTACTCCATATTAATGGGCCATTTGCAATATTCCCTATATTCAATGTTTTAACTCGTTTAACATCAAACAAAATTATTTTATCAATAGGAGCAGGGAATTTAAAATGTTTTCCTGAATTTAATATATTAATTTTTTTCCCAAATCTCAAATGAATTGCCTGAGAGCCTGTTGGAACGGTAACTGAAATATTGTATAAAAGAGAGAATAGTAAAATTACTGATATTGATATATAAATATATTTTTTTTGTATCTTTTTTCTTTTTTTAAATAAATTATTTGCTAAACTTTCTTTTTGATTTATGGATTTAATAGTTGTAATAATTAATTCAATAGCAAACATAAATATTACTATAGATAATAGCCCTGCTGAATATCTATCTATATTAATTCCTCTGCTATTTAGTATTAATGAAAATCCTGTAATTAATGAAGTAACCATATCACTTCTGGAATGTTGTCCATCTGCAATAAGGGCAACAGAGTTATCAAGTTTTCCAACTTTGGTTTGAAACCTATATAAAAAATATGATGTAAATGAAAATATAATAAAGAGTATTCCCGTTTCTAATGGATATTTTATAATAGTTTCTTTGTAAAATATTACATTGTAGATTATTGAGATAGAAATATATGATAAAATCATTCCAATTAATATTGCAACAGATATTTCTGCTTTTTTATTTATTTTTGGGCTTTCTTCTTCATTTTTGGTACTATTTTCTTTATCATTACTGAGCGAAGCTGAAGTACTTCGCCTATTTGATATCTTTATGGCTACAAATATTAATAAAGTTGTAAATAAATCGCTGAACCCATGCCATGCTTCACTATAAACAGTTAAGCTATTTGAAAATAAATATGCTATAAATTTACCAATTGTTACACTTATAACTAAAAAAATTGATATTTTAGATGCTTTTTCTGATAGACTTTTCATTTAAAAACCCATTTATCCTTACTGAAACTACTCCAATAGGTATTAAATGTCAAGAGGGGATTATTTTTAAATGAAGTTATATTATTTGATTTGCTCATTCGTTTATTGTATAACAATAGTATGATATATTGATGATAGTATATATATTAGTAAAAGCTTTAATTAATTATTTTAAGGGGGGATTATGGACACTGGAATTAAAAAATATATTAAAATAGCTATTATTTTGATTGGAATATCTCCATTGGTGGTACTTAGTTTTAGAAGGAACCAGTCATTAGATATAATAAAAGAAAGCATAATAGAAGATCAGGTAGATACTGTTGGTGAAATTTTTGATAATTGTAAGGCTATTAAAAATCTTAAATGGGGGTTTGAGGTAATAGAGCTGGTAGAAGCTTTAGACAGAGACCCTCTTGCTCCTAAGTACTATGATTATGATGAATATGAGGATGAAGGAGATGATTATTATGAATATACCTATAGTCATGATGATGAATATGTTGTTGCAAGTTTTAATATGTGTACAGAAGATAAAGGTGTAAGTAGAATACAAAAAATATATTTTGAAGTTGAAGATAAAAAAGCTTATATTGTTAAAATGGTTTCTTATTATGATAAAATATTGTTTGATGGTAGTTTAGAATATACTAAAGAAAATATAAACCCTAAAAATACATATAATTATTTTATAAAGGAATTTGCAGGAAATGGTGAAGGAAATTTAAAACTTATCAATTGCTCTGATGTTGATGAGGAGAAAGTAAAGGAAAATCTTGCAAGACGAAAGAAAGAGGCAATAAAAGCATGGAAGGATAAGCTGAAAGCTGAGAGAGAAGCACATGCTCTGGAATACAAAAGAAAACAAATGAAGGAAAAATATGGCTATATGTTTAAAAAATAATTCCAATTTCTGGTTTTATTTTTCTATTATATTTATTGGGTTTTATGCATTGAAATAATGTGTTTTTAATCCTTTTCTAGTTCACCATTCTGAAATTTATTTATTGCTTCCTGAATTGTAATATTTTCAACATGCTGATAAGTATCAATACCACTTGCATCTAAAACTTTTTTAGCTTTATCTCCAATATGAAAACTAATAACCGCACTTGCTTCAAGTTCTGCTACTTTTTGAGAGGTATTTGTTCCGGCTCCATGGCCAGCTTCTTTGTTTTCTGTATTATCATGATAAGAATATTCTTTAGTATCTGTATTATAAAGAATAAAGCCTGTTGCTCTGCCAAATCTTGGGTCAACTAAATCATTTAATGTTTTTCCTTTTGCTGTAATTAAAATTTTCATTTTACTTCCTCCTTAATAGTGTTCCATGCATTTTTAATTTTATCTTTTATACCTTGTAAGTGTTTATTCCTTGTATTATCTTCATATTCTACAATAGTTTCATATTTTCTTAATGATTTTTTGAAAAAATCGCTATATGGTAATTCTGCTAAAAGTAAAATATTTTCCAGTTCTAAGTATTCTTTTATTTTGTTGCTCATATCTATATTTAAATCTGATTTGTTTATTACACAACCTGATTTAATTTTAAACTTTTTTACCAGTTCATGAACTCTTTTTAAGTCATGTAAACCACTTACTGTTGGCTCTGTTACAAATACCACAAATTTTGCTCCACTCAAAGATGATAAAACAGGACAGCCAACACCAGGTGAACCATCAACTATAATATATTCTTTTTTTAACATCTTTGCTGTTTGTTTTGCCTGTCCTTTTACTTCTGCAACAAGTTTTCCTGAGTTATCAGAGCCAATTCCAAGTTTTGCATGAACCATTGTTGCATTTGTTTTTATTGTTGAAATATAAGTATGTCCGCTCCATCTGTCTTTCATTACTATTGCATCTGTTGGACAAACGTAAACACAATATTTACAGCCCTCACATTTCATAGGCTCAACGAAATAGGATACATCATTTTGAAATATTGAATCAAAGTGGCATACATCATCACATTTTCCACAGTTTATACAAGCTTCTGGGTCAATTACTGCTTCTGTTCCGCTATAGAAATCTTTTTTATTTTTAAAATCAGGTTTTAATAACAGGTGCATATCTGCTGCATCAACATCACAATCTGCAACAACACAGTTTTCACCTTCTAAAACAGCAAATGAGGCAGTGATTGATGTTTTACCTGTTCCTCCCTTACCTGAAATAATTACAACCTCTTTTATCTTTCCCATTTTCTACCTTCTATATAATTATATATTTCAATCAATTGAGTTGAAATTTCATTATAGATTAATTCTCCTTTTGAATATAATTCAGCGATTTCACGCTTATCAGGTATTTCAGCAATGATATCAATATTTTCATTTTTGCAGTATTCGTTTATTTCTTTAAATTCATTATTGGCTCTGTTTATTACAACGGCAAAATTCTTTTTTAATACTTTCATTGTTTCTATTGCTAATTTTAAGTCATTAAATCCAAATGGGCTAGGCTCGGTTACTAAAATAACAAGTTCAGTTTTATTAACCGATTCTATAACAGGGTGTGATGTACCAGGTGGAGAGTCATAAATAACTAAACAATCATTATTTACATATTCCTTTGTTGCCTTAATCATAGGAACTGCTTGCTCTATTCCAATATCTAGTCTTCCCTCTATAAATTTTAAATTTCCTTTTTTAAACTCTTTAATAATACCTATTTTTTTAGGAATCATTGGTAAAGCATTTTGAGGACATAAATCACTACATAAATAACAATTATGACATAATTCAGGGAATATCATAACAGATTTTTTTAAGCCTACAAGAGCATTAAATTCGCATATATTTTTACATTTATTACAGTGGTCGCATAAGTCACTATCCCAGCTTGGAACCATTACGGTTACTTCACTTGATTTTTTAAGTTCAACATCAATGAATAATTTAGAATTAGGTTCTTCAACATCTAAATCAACTAAAGTAATATTTTTATTGAATTTTTGAGCAATCATTGTTGATAAGTTTGTTGATAAAGTTGTTTTCCCTGTTCCTCCTTTACCACTTGCTATTGCAATTTTCATTTTGCCTCCAACAAAAGCATATATAGTTATGCACATATGTTCAGAAGTGTCAAGCTTTTTTTTATTGTTTTTATTATATTATTTTGGTGAAGTAATAGTTTAAAAGTAAATTTTTCCTTTCCTTTTCTCGTATCAATACTGGAGTAACTACATAATCAATTTAAATTCTTATCAATATTGCCATCAGGTAGCATATTGTCAGGATGATAAATCCCCCTTTCTTCCTTATCATAACGAACACACTTCTTCCAGTTGCTTTTACAATAATCATTTACCCATTTTTCAGGTAATTTTTCTTTTTGAGTAAAGTAATTAATTGGACAAATATAATACCACTTACATATTGTTTTCATAATATTAACTCTCTATTTATTAATTAATTGATAAAATATTCCTCTGTTTTGTTTAATTGTTTTTATTTTATTATTTTTTTCCAAAACCCCTAAATATTTATTTATTTCGTTAATATGCAATCCTAGTAAATTATGTAAATCATCTAAGGTTGCAGGTCTTCTGGAAATCATATTTAGTATTTTATCTTCAATATTATCATTATAGGAAGGAATATCCATTCTCTTTGGTGGACTAGCAATAACTTCAATATTATCTAAATTCCATAATTTTACTACTTCATTTAATTCACTTTCAGTTAAAGCCTTTAGACCACTAATAGCTCCTGGTCTATCTAAAGTATTCAATTGTATTTTATCAGGATTTATTTTTAAAATAGCATCTTTAATTAATTCAAGCTCATCTTTACTATTATTATAGTTTTTTAGTAAGAAAATTTCTAGCCAGATTTTGCCTTTATAATTGTGCCGTAAATTAATTAATCCATTGATATATGTTTGTAAACTTAATTTACCAAAAGGTCTGTCTATTTTTTTAAAAACTTTCTCGCTTCCTGCATCAAGTGAAGGTAATATAACATCAATACTTAAAACATCTTTTATTATATCATTATCATAAAACAACGTTCCATTTGTTAATAAAGCAAGTTTTATGTTTTTGTAATGTGTTTTTATGTATTCTATAATCTTTCCTAGATGTATATTCAAAGTAGGTTCGCCACTTCCTGAAAATGTAATATATTCCAATACTGGAGAGTTGCTCATAAAATCATTTAACTCTTCTATAATTTCATCATATTTAACATATTCAGCCCTTTTTACTGTTAAACTTGTTGTTTTACCAACTTCACAATAAACACAGTTTAAAGAACATACTTTTTTAGGAACCAAATCAATCCCTAAAGAAACCCCCAGTCTTCTGGAAGGAACTGGGCCAAAAAGATATTTATACATAACCAATCTCCGGCAAGCAATTAACAATACTCCCATAGATTTATTTTTTCAAGAGTTTTTTATTCTTTTTATTTTACTTTACTTTTCAAGTTGATACCTGATATTATATTTTATCTAAATATAGGTAAAGGAGAGTAATGAGATACATATTTTTAATATTAATTTTATTTGTAAGCATACTTGGTTGTGATGAGAATAAACAGGGAGATAATATTGTTTGTGATAAGGTTGAATGTTCTGGTCAAGGTAAATGTAAAGTGCTAAATAATAATGCAATTTGTATTTGTAATGATAATTATCATGCAGAAGAATTAGAGTGTATTGAAAATACTCTAGAATGTAAAGTTACAGAGCATGAAGAAAATAACATTTGTGTAAATAATACAAAAGAAGTAGATTGTATAGATGTAACTCCTGATAATGCTACTATATCTAATATAAAAACAGAAATAACATGGAAAAATGGAAGCTGGAGTGAGGCTGGTAGTTGTGAATGGGAGTGTAATAAGGAGTATAAAAAAGAGGATAATAAATGTATCTTAATTGGTGATATAACTCCACCTATAATTACTGTTTTGGGAGAAAAAGATATTAATATAGAACAATGGAGAACTTTTACTGATTTAGGAGCAGTCGCATTAGATGATATTGATGGGAAAGTTAATGTAATTATTTCAGGAGAGGTAAATACTGAAATAATAGGAACATATAATATTGTATATAAGGCTTATGATACTGCAGGAAATCAAGCAACCGAAACCCGAATTATTAATGTAATAAAACCATCAGGAAATGTTTATTATGTAGATTTTACAAATGGAGAAGATGGTAATGATGGAAAATCTATAGAGCTAGCTTGGAAAACATTATCTAAATTAAAAAATTATAACTTTGCTCCTAATGATACAATTTTATTAAAAAGAGGTGAAGTCTGGAAAGAGCAACTTCGTATTCAATCATCAGGAGAAGATAATAAAAATATATTAATTACGGCTTATGGTAGTGGAAATAACCCTATTATAAACTTATTAGAACCTCAGAACTTAACTTGGACAAGTATTGGAGATAATATTTGGAAAACAACTGATGTAACCTATAATCCTAAAAGAATCTTAAAGGATAATACTGAAATCCTGGATGGAGCATTAGATTTTTATAGTGAATTGGGCACTAATATACCAGATTTAGTCGAATGGTATTATGGAAAAGTAAATTCAGATGATGAAAATGAAGAAAATGCTTTATATATGTATTCTACAGATAGCCCATCTAATCATTTAATAGAGTTTTCATCTATTTCTGTTGCATTATATTTAGTAAGTATTCATAATGTTAATATTAAGAATATTGAATTTATTGGAGGGCACTCTTCTTGTGTTGCAATTTATTCTTGTAGTAATATAAGCTTAAGTAATTTAAAAGTTGGAAAATATTCAAATTATGGGATAAATATTACCTCATATAAAGAAGATGGAGAGATATTCAAGTTATCTGATAACGTTATTGTAGATAATTGTATCATTGACTCAGGGTATACTTTTGATTATTCTCAGGTGCCTGATACTATAAGAGGGAGATCAAATCGTGGTCCAAGAGAAGGGTTTCTTTACAGAGGAACAATAAATAGTGAACTGAAAAATTCTTTCATAAAAAATTATTGTCATGCAAATATTAATATATTCTCACCTATAAATGAAAATGGAGAGCCCTTGGATGAAAGAGTTGTAAAAAACAATAAAATTCATAATAATATTATTACAGCTCCAGATATTGCCTATGGAGGAAGAGTTGCAATTGATGGCTATTGTAGTGAGAATGAAATCTATAATAATTTAATTATAAATACTGCAGTTCAAAATCAGTTTAACGGTTTTAGTAATCATATACATCATAATATTTTTAAAAATGTAAGAAGTACAGCTCTAAAACCCTATCCAACAGGATATGGAATTGCTCTTCAGGGATATTATAGTGAAGTATATGATAATATTTTTGAAAATAACTTAATTATTAATAGTGAAAGTGGTGGAATTTTAATTTCAGGAAATAACAGTGCAGGAGATGTGAAAAATAATATCTTTAGAAATAATATTATCTATAATAATGGAAATAAAGAAAATGGCTTAGGAATAAAGGTTAATCTTGATAGCAATACTTATTCAAATCATGGTAATATTTTTAAAAACAACTTAATATTTAATGAAAATACATTAAATACAGTTTTTTACTATGGTTCTATTCTTAATATTGAGGAATTTAATTTATTAAATAATGATAACTCAAATACTATATCTAATAATATATTTTCTAATCCTCTTTTTATTGATTTTATAAATAAGGATTACCATCTTCAAGAGAATTCACCCTGTATTAATAATGGAACAAGTACCTTATCAACTTTGGATTATGATGGAAATATAATAGAAAATGGAACAATTCCAGATATTGGAATATATGAATCAGATTATAATACCAAGTAGTTTAAAACCTAAAAAGGAGATATAATATGAAATATTTATTTTTAATACTAGCTATATTTTTTACTATGCTTTCATGTGGTGAAACAGAAGCAATAGATAAATGCCAAGATATTAATTGTTCAGGGTTTGGCTCTTGTAAAATATTAAATGAAGAAGCTAGCTGTATTTGTGAAACGGGGTATACTAATGGAGAAAATCAACTAGAATGTATTGAAAATACCTTAGAATGTGCTACTACAGAGCATGAAGAGCTTGGGAAGTGCGTTAATAATAGGAAAATGGTAGATTGTATTGATGTTACTCCTGATAATGCTACTACATCTAATATAAAAACAGAAATAATCTGGGAAAATGGAAGCTGGAGTGAGGCTGATAATTGTGAATGGACATGTAAAGATAATTATATTAAAGAATCTAATTTGTGTATTGAGGATTTATGTGATTTTTATGTTTCAACATTAGGAAATGATGATAATAATGGTTTAACGAGAGAAAAACCATTTCTTACACTTGAAAAAGCCAGAGACACTATTAGAAATATTAAAACAAGTGAAGGTTTACCTGAAAATGGCTTAACAGTATGTTTAAGAAAAGGGGTATATAAAAGGAAAGATAGTTTTGAGCTTAATAGTGAAGACTCCGGAGAAGAGGGTAAATATATTACCTATATGGCTTATAATAATGAGAATGTTAGAATTATAGGTGGAGAAAAGATTGATACATCATGGTTTTCTTTAGTTACAGATAGTTCTGGTATATGGGATAGATTAGATGAATCTGCAAAAGGAAAATTACTTAGTGTTAATTTAATAGAACATAATATAACTGATTTTGGAACATTAAGAGAAAGAGGATTTACCAGTCCTAAAATTGCAGCATTAGAGTTATTTTTTAATGAAAAAGTTATGACTTTATCAAGATGGCCAGATAAAGATGAAAATGAAGTGATAATTCAGACTCCAAAAGATACTTCTATTATAATTTATGGTGAAACGATCCCTGAAATCAAAGGGAATTATGAAGTATATGAAACTATTGATGGAGTTAATAGCTATAAAAGAACAGAGCTTTTAAATGGATTACAATATTATCTATATAGACATACATGGGAGTACCCGTCTGATAGTGGTGATTGGTATACTGCATGGTTTATTACAACAGATTATGATAGGTATCCTAGCGATGAAAACCCTTGGTTTTCTAGGTATAATGAAAGTTTTGGAGAATTTTCGCCTCATAATGCAACAGGAAAACCTACAACAATAAGAAACGATGCTATTAATCATGGATATGCAATAATCAAAGAAGCTATTGATGATACAAGATTTTCTTATTATGGTGATAGACCATCGCGTTGGTTAAAAGCTGAGGATTTATGGTTTCATGGATTTTGGAAATATGCTTGGGCTGATTTACATATCAAATCAGAATCTGTTAATACAGATGATAAAATAATTTCTTTGGCTCATAAACCAGGATATGGTATAGAATCGGGACTGTATTTTTATGCAGAAAATTTACTTGAAGAAATTACTCAGCCAGACGAATGGTATTTAAATAGAGAAACAGGAATTTTATATTTCTGGCCTAATTCAGATATAAATAATTCAGAAATAATAATTTCAATGCTAGAAGAGCCATTAGTTAAATTAACAGATAGTTCATATATAAAATTTGATGGAATAATTTTTGAGATGTCCAGAGCTAATTTAATTGAAATAAAAGGAAGTAATAACCTGATTTCAAATTCAATATTCAGAAATACTGGAAATACTGGAGTAATTTTGAATGGATATGATAATAAAATTGAGTATTGTGAAGTTTATGATAATGGTGATAGTGGAATTAGAATTGAAGGAGGAACAAGAGACAGGGCTAGCTTAACAAGAGCAAATAATATTATCGAAAATACTATAATACATAATATTTCAAGATGGTCTTCTACCTATAATCCTGCAATTAGCATAAAAAGAGGAGTTGGGAATATTATTAGACATAATTCAATATATGATATACCTCATACTGCTATATTATTTGCTGGAAATGAGCATATTATTGAATATAATGATATTCATGATACAAATAAATTTAGTTCAGATGCTGGAGCAATTTATACTGGTAGAGACTGGGGGTGGAGAGGTAATATTATTAGATATAACTTTATACATAATGTTTATACTTATTTTAGTGGCTATGGGGCTCATGGAGTATATCTTGATGATATTGTTAGTGGTATTCATGTTTACAGTAATATTTTTTATAAAATTCAGGATTATGGCATTATGACAGGTGGAGGTCGAGATAATATTATAGAAAAAAATATCTTAGTAAAAACAAAAGGTTTTCATACTGATTGTAGAGGGACAAGAGCATTAAATAATACGCCTGGAGATAGTTTTAATTTATTGGAGAGATTAACATGGGACAATGTTGATTATAAAGCAGAGCCCTGGTTATCAAAATATCCATTACTAGCTCTAATTCCGAATAGCTGGGATACAATAGTTTCAGAATTTTACAGTGATGATTTTTATAATGATAGTTCTCAAAAGTATTCAAAATGGTTTTATCCTGATGGAACAATATTTTCAAGAAATATTGCTTATGAGAACCAAAATTTTATCCATGATGGGTGTAGTACTGTAAGTTATAAGAAATCATTTTCTGAAGTAATAGATAATATGAATGAAGTAGACCCACTATTTGTAGATGAAGATAATTTAAATCTTAATTTAGAAGATAATTCACCAGCATTTTCAATTTCTGGGTTTGAAAATATAGATTTTGATAAAATTGGTGTAATAGAGAGATAAGTATAAATGGTTATTCAGTTGTAATAAATAGAGGTAAAATGAAAAAAAAATTTAAATTAGAATTAATATTCTTAGTAGCAGTAATTCTTTTTACTATGGTTTCATGTGGTGAAACAGAAATAATAGATAAATGTCAGGAAATCAATTGTTCAGACCAAGGTAAATGTGAAGTAGTAAATAATAAAGCTGCTTGTGTTTGTAATGAAAACTATCATGCAGAAGGATTCGAGTGCATTGAAAATACTTTAGAATGTAAAATTACTGAACATGAAGACAATGGAGTTTGTATTAATAATATAAAAGAAGTAGATTGTATTGATGTTACTCCTGATAATGCTACTTCATCTAATATAAAAACAGAAATAATCTGGGAAAATGGAAGTTGGAGTAAAGCTGATAACTGCGAATGGGAATGTAAAGAAGGATATAGAAAGCAAGAAAATAAATGTATTAATGATAAAGATATATTTAATGTAAAAGTTATGAATATTAGTGAGCATTCCTGCAAGGTTATTTGGGATGGAAATCCGAACGCTAAAACATGGTTATATGTTCATGAACTTAAAACAACAGGTCCTAAACATGATGTAATAGATAATGCTTATAAATATACTAATTTGGGTTCTGATTATACTTTTACTTTATTTATTAAGGGAAATGGTAGTGAAAGTATTAATGAAGTAGTATTTTCAACACTTGCTGATGAGAGTGATTCACCTATAATTATTAAAGCTAATGGTAAAACGGAAATAGAGTTTAGTAAAGCTAAATATATTAATAATTCCAGAACCAATACTGATGAAGTAAATGGTATTTCTTTACTTGATGAAACTGATTCAAATGTAGATGAAAATGAAAAAATAACAACTCCTGATATTATTTATAGAGTTAAAGCAGAAGAAAGTGGTACTTATTGGATTTCTACAATTTCTTCAATTAATGAGTTTGGTAGAGAACAATTTGAGGGAAATACAAGTAAATATGATTCTTTATTTATGAAAATTGAATTAAAGGGAGATATAAGTACTCAAAAAGCAGTAAAAAGGGTTGTTTATGTTCCTTGGGCAGTAGATAAAGATACATATAAATCAAAACTGGATAGATTTTATTTTAATGGAGATATTCAGGATATAAATATTTGGTTACCTCAAGGAGTAATATTAAAAAATCTTATTGTAGAAAAATATATTCCTCCAACTGTGCCAGCAGAAGTAGAAAATTATGAACCATCAATAACACCTTCTATGTCAAGGCCTAGATTATGGGTAAATCATTCATCATTAATAAAAGTTAAAAATAATTTAGAAGTTGGTAGAAATAAAGATATCTGGGAGGATGTAAAAGTAATAGCAATGGCATCTTATGATTTTCCATATACTGAAAATGAAATGATTATTAAAGAAGATAAAGATGTCGAAAAGGAGATGCAGTATAAGGCATTTTACTACCTAATGGAACAAGATTCAATAATAGGTAGAGAATCTATCGATATAGCTAAAAAGTATATAAAAGCTTTAGATTTTGGTAATATATTAGATGTTACAAGACCTGTTGGTAATGCTATATATACAGTTTCATTAGTTTATGATTGGTGTTATGATTTATTAACAAGTGATGAAAAAGCACTTTTTATAGAAAAATTTAAGTATTTGGCAGAAAGTATGGAAATTGGCTGGCCTCCATTTCGTCAGGCAATTACTGTTGGTCATGGCTCAGAAGAACAACTAAGTAAAAACTTACTTGCGATGAGTATTGCAATTTATAATGAAGACCCTATTCCGTATAAATATACATCATATCGTATTCTAGAAGAATTAAGCTCTATGCGTCAATTTGAATATCAGTCTCCAAGGCATCATCAGGGTATGTCTTATGGTCCATATAGGTATAGAGCTGATTTAGAGGCTGCTCTGCTATTTAAAAAAATGAGTGGAATAGAAGTCTTTGATGAAAATATCAAAAATGTTTATAAATCATTTTTTTATCGTCGTTTAACAAATAAGGATTTTTTTAATGATGGGGATAATTTCTCTCAGTATTATTCCGGAAATATTAACTATGGTACTACTTCTTTAATACATTATGCATATAGTAAAGACTCAAGTGAAGATGATCTTTTAATTCTTGCAAAACTCTCAAAAGGAGATATTGCACTTAATTCATATAATGTTTTTAAAGATAGAGTTTTAACATTGTTATTAAATGACCCTGATTTTGAGGTTGTTTTACCAAATGAAGAAGGTTTATCAGCTTTACCGTTAACCTTATTTACTGGTAAAATAGTTGGTTCAATGATTGCTAGAACTGGCTGGGATATGTCAGAAAATACAAGTGATGTCGTTGTTGATGTAAAAGGAGGGGGATACTTTTTTGCTAATCATCAACATGCTGATGCTGGAAGTTTTCAAATATTCTATAAAGGAAAACAGGTTGTGGATCTGGGACAATATCATTACTATGGTACTCCATATGATGTTAATTTTAATAAAAGATCAGTTGCTCATAGTATGTTACTAGTTGTAGACCCTAATGAGGAAAATGTTAATGATGGTGGAACGAGAAAGATATCAGGAAGCCCTGTTTCTGAGGAGTATATAAACAATAATGATCCTAAATATCTTAATGGAGAGATTATATCAGAATCTACTGAACCATTAAATAGTTTATCTCCTGATTTCAGTTATTACTCTTTAGATTTAACATCTGCTTATTCAGGTAAGTTAGAAAGATACCAAAGAAAATCAGTATTTTTAAATTTAAAAAATAATGATATTCCTGCAATATTAATAATGCTTGATATTGTAAAAACATCAAACCCTGATTTTAAAAAATATTGGCAGATTAATACTTTAAATTTACCTGAAATTGATAATAATGGAAATATTCTTATTCATAATAGTATTGAAGATGGAAATGAAGGGGATGTTATTGTGAATATGCTGGAACCAATTTCCAATAACAGAACTGTAGAATTCTTTTCTGGAGCTAACTCTACAACAGTTTTTGGAACTCATTATACTGCACCTAATCCAGATAAGCCTGAAGCAAATGGAACCCGTATTATGATATCGCCTATAAATTCAAATATTAAAGATATTTTTCTTACTGCTTTTACAATGAAAACCCCAGAAGCAGCAGGTTTATCAATATCCAGTTTTAAATCACAAGACAATAATACTTCTCATATTTTAGTAGGTAATAATATTTTAGTAATTATGAATAATACGGATGAGCTTTTGAGTACAAGTATTGATATCGATATTACCAGTGATGATACAAAATTATTTGTAGGTGGTTTAGAACATGGTAACTGGGTATTATCAGGGGGAGGAGTTGAGGATAATATCATAGTTGAGGAAGGAAGAAATACAATTTATTACAATTCACTTGGTCATGGCAGTTATGTTTTAAGTAAACAAACAAACTAACTACATTATAGTTAAGAGGAATAAGTGCATGAAATTATTTTAAATTTATCATATCTATCAATTCCTTTTTTATTTCTGATATTATTTTTAATATTCAGAAAGAGAAAAGATGATTCAAAGAGAAAGATATCATTATCTATGTTGATTTTGTTGCTTATTGGTTTATTATTATTTATTTACTCCAGATTTATAGAGAGAAATTTAATAGTTAAAAGTACAACCAGAATAAAAACAGGATTTTCTGCAAAACTAGTTGTATTCTCTGATATACATTTGGGCGTTTATAAGGATAGTTATTTTTTAAGTAGAATTGTTAATAAAATTAATGAAATAAAAGATGTTGATGCTGTTTTAATTCCAGGTGATTTTACTTACTATCCTGATGATCTAGAGGAGTTGTTTTTACCTTTAAAAGATATAAAATATCCTGTTTATGCGGTGCTTGGTAATCATGATGTTGGGCATCCAGGGCCTCCTGTTCAAAAAAAATTACAAAAGGTTTTAGAAAGGTATAATGTGATTTTTTTGAAGAATACAAGTAGTTTAATAAAGGGTAAAAATATTAAAATACTTGGATTAGGTGACAATTGGGATAGTGATGATGATATATCTCAAATAAATAAATTTAAAAATGGAGATAATTTAATTGTAATAACTCATAATCCAGATACTTTTGCAAAATATAAAAATTCAATAGCAGATTTGACAATTAGCGGGCATACTCATGGTGGACAAGTTAGGATTCCTTTTTTGTATAAAAAAATGATACCTTGTAAATATGATTATGATAAAGGTTTATATATAGAACATAGAGGAAAGTTATTTGTAACTTCAGGGGTTGGAGAAGTTGGATTGCCTTTAAGGCTTTTTAACCCTCCTGTTATTGATATTTTAGAATTATATTAGCCCACATCCGCCCACATCCGTGGGTTTTATCACATCCGTGCCCATATTCATAGTTTTTTAGTAGGATAAATCTGTACATGAATTGATTTAATATATCTGATATTGTAAGATTATATTTTATGAGGAATTGAAGAGTGGATAATTTAATATTAGAAGAATTAAAAACTTTAAAAGAAGATAATTATAAAATATTTAATAAAAAAATAATTCCTACAAAGCAGGAAATGCTTGGAGTTAGATTACCTGCTTTAAGAAAGATAGCAAAAAGGATTGCAAAAGAAGAGCCTTTAATTTTTATAAATTCGAGTAAGGGAAAAAACTACGAAATGATTATGCTTGAAGGTATGGTTTTATCTTATATGGATAAAGATTTTACTGAATTACAGCCTTTAATTGAAATTTTTTTAAAAAAAGTAGATAACTGGGCTCAAATTGATTCAGTTATACCTAAATTTAAGCTTAAAGATGAAAAAAGCTTAGAAAAAGCGTTAAAAATAACTAAAAAATGGCTTGAATCCAATGAAGAATTTATAGTTAGAGCAGGAATAATCATGCTTCTTGCTCATTATATGAAAAAAGAAAATCTAAAAATGATTTTTGCTTTATCTCAGAAAATTAAACATACTGGGTATTATGTACAAATGGCAAATGCCTGGCTTATCTCTGTTTGTATGGCAAAATTCCCAGTAGAAACAATAGAATTCTTTAAAAATAATACTTTAGATAATTTTACTCATAATAAAGCAATACAAAAATCAAGGGAAAGCAGAAGAGTTTCTGATGAAAATAAAGTTTTTATTAATGGGCTAAAGAAGTAAAAAGGTTCATGTGTTTTTCAAGCTTACTCTCCACCTGGCCACAGTCGTGGCTTTTATTTGAGTATAATTAGGTTTATTTATTTAATATGACATGATAATAGAGTAAATAATATAAAATTTAAGAATTTTAAGAATAAACTTGCTTTCATATCCCAATTGGGATATAATTAAGAAAGGAGGTGCTTATGAAAACACAAACAACAGTAAGAGTAGAAGAAAAAAGCTATAAAGAAGCAAAAGATATTTTAAAAACATTAGGTATGTCATATTCTCAGGCAATTAATATATTTAATAATATGATAGTCTTGAAACATGGAATTCCTTTTGATGTTAAAATACCAAATGAAGAAACTTTAAGGGCAATGGAACAGGCTCAGAATTTAGAGGGTGATTTTTAGCTTATTTCTTCTTGTTTCCAAAGGTAAAGAGCTATCTATTGTATCTTCGCTAGTTTTCGGGTATATCTCTAGACTGACCTTTGATTCTGAAACTTCCCCTCCACTTCGACAAGCTCAGCACATCGCTTTTTACTTGTAAAAAAGATGGAGGGGTGCCGATTTATCGGTGGGGTGGGTATATAGATACAGCATTATTTAAGGGAATTTTAAAAGAATTTTTCCAAGTTAAGAATTACTAATTAAACAATAACCCTCTTGCAATTTTCTAAAACTTAGACTATACTCCAATAATAAGTCTTATTTATAAGACTTTAATCCTATAATTAATATATTTTTAAGGAGTGTACTCCAGATGAAGATAAGAAATATTTACCAAAGATTGTTAAAAAGCACTAAGTACTCTAATTACAGATACTTGTATTATAAATTCGATTTAGACAATAGGCTGATAGGTTTAATAGGGGCAAGAGGAGTTGGTAAAACTACTATGTTGCTCCAATATATTAAAAATAATATTGAGCATAGTTTTGAGGCTATTTATGTTTCTGTTGATAATATTTATTTTTCTAAAACTACAATTTTTGATTTTGTAGAAGAGCTTTATGAAGATGAAGATGTAAAATACTTCTTTTTTGATGAAATACATAAATATAAAAACTGGAATCAGGAGTTAAAAAATATATATGACTCTTTTCCTGATATTTATATAGTCTTTTCTGGAAGCTCAAGCCTGGATTTATTAAAAGGAAGCTATGATTTATCAAGGAGAGGGATTTTATATCACTTAAATGGTATGTCTTTTAGAGAATATTTGGAGTTTAAGTATAACGAAGAATTACCTATATTAACTCTTAATGAAATTTTAATTCAGCAATCTGATAATATTGCAAAAATTTCATCCATAAAAAAAATAAAGAAAAAATTTAAAGAATATTTATTACATGGCTACTATCCTTTTCTATTTGAAAATGAAAATAATTACCAAGAAAAATTAATGAATATAATCAATAAAACTATATATGAAGATATTTCTAATTTCTATAATTTAAAAACTAAAAACTTACATCACTTTAAAACAATATTATCATATCTTGCAACAGTTGAGCCTAGTGAATTAAGTATAAACAGCATTGCTAAAAATATAAAATTAGATAATAAAACTGTAAGTCATTATCTGGAAATAATGGAAGATGTTAATTTAATTATTAAAGTACAAGAAAATAAATCAGGTTCTGCAATTTTAAAGCAAAAGGAAAAAATATATCTTAATAACACAAATTTATATACTACAATTAATGATAGTACTGGATTTGATTATAAAATAGGAACTTTGAGGGAATTATTTTTTATAAATATGTTTAAAAATTCAAATAAGAGTATTTATTATTCTAAAAAAGGTGATTTTGAAATAGATAATAAGATTTTTGAAATAGGTGGAAAGGGAAAAACTAAAAAACAGATTAAAGGTGTAGAAAATTCATTTCTTGTAAAAGATGATATACTTTATGGCAGTAGAAAAGTAATTCCATTATATCTATTTGGTTTTATGTATTAAATATTTAATGCTCTAAAAAGGAGCTGAAAAGAGTGGTTTTATATTATTTATTTTTGTTTTACCTATATTTTTAAAAAACAACTTGACTAAAATGCTTGATTTATGTATACTTTCGTCCTATTTTGTTGTTGGAGTGTATAAATGTATGCAATTGTAAAAACTGCTGGAAAGCAGTACAAAGTAAAAGAAGGGGATCTATTCCAGGTAGACCATTTAAAAGGCAAGAACGAAGGTGAAACTTTCGACCTGAATGAGGTGCTTCTTATCAGTGATGGTGATGATGTAAAAATCGGACAACCAGTTGTTGAGGGTGCTTCAGTTAAGTTGACAGTTGTAAAACACTTTAAAGGTTCTAAGGTTAAAATTTGGCGTTCAAAAAGAAGAAAAGGCTATATGAGAAGAGTTGGATATCGTCATTCTTTTACTGAACTTAAAGTTGAACAAATTAATAAATAAGGAGTAACTATGGCTCACAAGAAAGGACAGGGTTCCTCAAGGAACGGTCGTGACAGTAATCCTCAATTCAGAGGAGTTAAGAAATATAGTGGTGAATATGTAAGTGCTGGAAATATTCTAGTTCGCCAAGTTGGTTCAACTTTTCATGCTGGAAATAATGTAGGAACAGGTAAAGATTATACTTTATTCTCATTATTAGATGGTTATGTTAAATTTGAATTACATAATGGTAGAAAGAGGATATCAGTTTATTCTGAAAGATAATAATGAAATTCATTGATGAAGTAAAAATTACCGTCATTTCAGGTAACGGTGGTACTGGTTCAAGCAGTTTCAGAAGGGAAAAGTTTGTTCCAAGAGGTGGCCCTGATGGTGGTGACGGTGGAAATGGTGGTAGTGTTTACTTTGTTGCTACAACATCCTATAATACTCTATATCATTTAAAAGGCAGGCGAGTTTACAAGGCAAAGCACGGTAAACCTGGTCAAGGTAATAGAAGAACTGGAGCAAGAGGTGAAGATGTTATTATTAATCTTCCACTTGGAACAATTATTAAAAACCTTGAAACAGGCGAAGTTATTACTGATTTACTAGAACCAGACAAAAAGGTTTTAATATTGAAAGGTGGTAAAGGTGGCTTAGGAAACTGGCATTTTAAAAATTCAATTAATCAAGCTCCAAAATATTCTCAATCAGGAATAGAAGGAGAAAGTCTTGAAATAAACCTTGAATTAAAATCTGTTGCTGATGTAGGGCTTGTTGGCTATCCAAGTGCAGGAAAGTCGACTTTAATTTCAGTTGTTTCAAATGCGAAACCTGAAATAGCTGATTATCCTTTTACTACGCTAACTCCACATTTAGGAGTTGTTAGTATTGATAGATGGACAAATTTTGTTATTGCTGATATTCCGGGAATAATAGAAGGTGCTCATAAGGGTAAGGGTCTTGGAATTAAGTTTCTTAAACACATAGAAAGAACTAAAATATTTCTACATCTTATAGAGTATGATATTCATATTTCTCATGAAGAAATTCTTGATAGATATAAGAAAATTAATAATGAGTTGTTAAAGTATAAAAATGAGATGGGAGAAAGGCCATATTTTATTGCGATATCAAAAATTGACATGATAGAAGATGATAATGCTTATGAAGAGTTAAAAGAATTATTTAAGCCTTATACTGATAAGTTATTTTTTATATCAGCACCATTACAGGAAGGAACAAAAGAACTTATAAATGCTCTTTTTGAGAGATTACAGGAATTAAGGGAAAATCAGTAAGATATGAACTATAAATTTCATCCTTTTGAAATAGCATTTTCAGGATACTCTGGTAGTGGAAAAACAACAGTTATTGAGAAACTGGTAAAAAAATTATCAAAAAATTACTCTATTGCATTTATAAAAAATGATATACATGGTTTTCAAATGGATAAAGAGGGTAAAGATACTCACAGGATTTATCATTCAGGTGCTGATTCTGCCTATATTTCAAGTCCTGAAGAAAGAGCTTATTTGTCTAAAAAGCCCTTGCATTATAATTTATTTAAAGAAGAGCTTCTTTTATACGATATTGTAATTATAGAAGGCTATAAAGATGAGGATTTATATAAGTACATCATTGGCTCTTATGAAGAATTAAAAAATATTGATTTTAAGTTAAATAAATATAAAAAACTTCTTGGAGTGATAGTTGAAAATAATAAAAAAATAGAAGGAGTGAAAACCTTTAACAGAAATGATATTGAAGCAATCTACAAAGATTTAGTTAAAAATATTAAATTTGAAGAACCTAAATTAAATGCAGTTGTTCTGGTAGGAGGGCAAAGCTCTCGAATGGGAGAAGATAAAGGATTAATCAGTTATAACGGAGCTAAGCAGGTAGATTATTTATATGATTTATTATCTCCATTTGTAAACAAAGTTTTTGTGTCAGTAAATTCTTCACAGGCTGTATTACCCGAGTACAATAAGTTTAATATAATTAAAGATAAAATCTTAGAGGTTGGCCCAATCGGAGGAATAATATCAACATTTATAAATGATAAAACATCTGCTCTTCTTGTTGTTGCATGTGATTTACCACTAATTAATAAAGAAATGATAGATATATTGATTAAAAATAGAGGGTTTTTAAAATTTGGAACTTTTTTTTCGTCAGAATATAAGTTTGAGCCATTATTTGGTATCTATGAACCAAAATCACTTCCTTTTTTATTAAAATCCTTACAAATAGGCCGATATGGTATTAAAAATAATTTGAAAGATTTAGAATTAAATATTATTGATAATCAATTTAAAGAAAAATTTAAAAATGTGAATACTCAAAAAGAAAAGGATAATTTAAATTTAAAATAAACCACCATTCGTTAGTAAAAAATAAAAATAAATAACAGGAGCATTAAACATAACTGCATCAAATCTATCTAAAACACCTCCATGTCCTGGTAAAAACATTCCTGAATCTTTAATTTTAAAGTATCTTTTAAACATTGACTCAACTAAATCACCCATTTGACCAAATATTCCGGCAATAAAAGCAACTAATAAAATATCTGGAAGTGAAATTGTTTTTAGTAAAAATAATTTCACTAATATTGCAAGTACAATTCCTCCTGCTAAACCTCCAAGTGCACCTTCTATTGTTTTTTTAGGAGACATTTGTTCATAGAGTTTGTGTTTACCAAATAGTCTTCCAAAAGTATAAGCAAAAGTATCGTTTCCCCAGGTAATTGCAAATATAAGGATAAGTAAGTACTTGCCATTGATTTGAGATACTGGAAAATCAACAACTGCTCCAATATATGGAAGAGTGAATGCAATATAAATAATTCCTAAAACCAGATATCCCATTCTTTCAATAACTGTTTCCATATTTTTAAAATTAAATAAAAAATAAAGAGAAACTATCAATAGGAAAACAGTTGGTGCAATAATTAAAAATTCAGGATAGAATAAAATTATAGATGCGATTCCTGCACCAAGAAATATTGCTATCCATCTTAAATCTTTGTATTCAGGAAAACGATTAGCAACCATATTTTTGAAAAATTCATTTAGTCCGAGCATTGTTAAATGTAAAATTAAAATCTTCCATAACCATGCCTTACCATAAACTAGCACTGCAATAACAAATGCTAATCCTAGTACTGCAGAAATTATTCTCTTCGTTAAATTATTCAAGTATTACCTCTAAAAAAAACGAATAATATCAATTTAATCATAATTTTTCAATATTTTTTATCAGATTTTACATTAAGGTATTAAAAACTTGATTAATAATATTAAATAATATATCATTTATTCTATTTTATAGGCTGTATTTTGTCTGTTTTATTATTTTAGAGGTAGTAATGGCTTTAATGTTTAAGTTTATTTCTGGTAAATATAAAGGTGGTGAATTTCCACTAGATAAGAATGTGATTGTAATAGGGCGTCATAGTGATTTAGAAATGGTTCTTTCTGAAGATATGGTTTCAAGAAGGCATGCTAAAATATCAATGTCTGGAGCTAGTGTTATTTTAGAAGATATGGGTTCAACAAATGGAACATTTGTAAATGGTAGCCGTATAAAAAAAATTAAATTAAAGCTTAATGACCGTATATTAATAGGAACATCTATTGCAAAACTAATAGATAGTAGTGATACTGGCCAAAATATGGAAGATGCTGCGAAAATTGGTACAAATGCTGTTTCTGGTTCAATCGAAGATATTCCAATTCCTGAAGTTTTGCAATTACTTGCTACAAGTAAAAAAACAGGAGTGCTAAAGGTTACATCTGGAGCTATTTCTGCAGAAATACATCTTTTACAGGGTGTTTTTAGAGATGTTGTAATGGTTGGCAGTGATGTTGATCCTAAGAAAATTCTTTTTAAGTTAATTAAACTTGGTTCAGGTTTTTTTGAGTTTGAACAAAAAGATCCAAGCAGTATTGGTAATAGTTTAAATATTACTCTAGATGCATTTTTACTTGAAGCTGCAAAATATGAAGATGAAGTTGGTTTGGAAGATTTAGACTTTGAACTTGATGAAGATGAAGAATTAATTCTTGATGACTTTGATGAAGTTGATGATCTTGATGATGCAAGTGATGATGTTCTTGATCTTGATGATTTTGATGATGATATAAAAACAGGAGCTGAAAATGATATTTTTGCTCTTGATGATTTAGATGATGATGATGGATTTGCTCTTGATGACCTTGATGATGAGCCTAAAAAAGAATCTAAAAAAGAAGATGACTTTAATCTTGATGATTTAGACGATGATGATGATGGATTTGCTCTTGATGACCTTGATGATGAGCCTAAAAAAGAATCTAAAAAAGAAGATGACTTTAATCTTGATGATTTAGACGATGATGATGATGGATTTGCTCTTGATGACCTTGATGATGAGCCTAAAAAAGAATCTAAAAAAGAAGATGACTTTAATCTTGATGATTTAGACGATGATGATGGATTTGCTCTTGATGACCTTGATGATGAGCCTAAAAAAGAATCTAAAAAAGAATCTAAAAAAGAAGATGATTTTAATCTTGATGATTTAGATGATGATGATGGATTTGCTCTTGATGACCTTGATGATGAGCCTAAAAAAGAAGACGACTTTGACCTTGGTGACCTTGATGATGATGATGGATTTGCTCTTGATGACCTTGATGATGAGCCTAAAAAAGAATCTAAAAAAGAATCAAAAAAAGAAGATGACTTTAATCTTGATGATTTAGATGATGATGATGGATTTGCTCTTGATGACCTTGATGATGAGCCTAAAGAAGAAGTTAAAGAAGAAGTTAAAGAAGAGATTGCTGAATCTACTCCAAAAATTAATGTAAATCTACCTGAATTAAAAGAGAAATTTCCTCTTGATGATGAATATGTTTTACCTTTACCTCTTTTTAGTCCTCTTGATGAATTAAGTAAGAACGAATTAAAAATATTACAGTTAGTCCATAATTTTGGTTCAATTTCTGAAATAATTGAAAATACGGAGCTCTCTGAAGAAGAAACTTACTCTATTTTAGATAAACTACTTGAAGAAGACTATATCGAACAATAGTTCTTTCTTGTAATTTAATAATAAATATAATATAATTCCCAAGATTTTATTTTTGAGGTAAATATGAATCAAAATATATTACTTGCAATGCCTTCTGCTACTGAATTATTAATTGTTTTTGGAATGGTTCTTGTTATATTTGGTGGAAGTAAAATTCCTAAGTTAATGGGTGGTTTTGGTAAAGGTATAAAAGAGTTTAAAAAAGGGATTGGTGATAATGATTCTGATACTAATTCTGAGAATGAAGAACCTAAGGTTGCTGTTGCTGAAAAGAGTGAAAAAACAAAACAATTAAAAGAAAACAGTGAATCCTGATAGTGAATAGAAAAGAATTTATTTTATCAATATTATCTCTTCCCCTTTTTTCTTCTGTATTAATGTCAATAGGAAAGTCTTCCTTTCTCGAAATCGGTATAGTTAAATATTCAGGAAATTATAATTTTAGAAACAGTGGTTTGAAAAAAATGCTTTGGGAAGTTTCTAAAAGAACCAGTATTGAAGTTTCCTTTAACCTTGTCGATATTGATTTAAGGAATAAAAGGAAGTTATTTAAACATCCTCTTTTATTTTTAACAGGTGATAATCAATTTTCATTTAGTAAAGCTGAAATTAAAAATTTAAAAAACTTTCTAAGCTTTGGGGGTATACTTTTTATTGATTCTGCATCAGAAGGAACTAATAATAAATTTAATGATTCTGTTGATAAATTAATTAATGCTCTTTATTCACAAAAGAAACTAAAAGTTGCTCCTAAAGAACATGTTATTTACAGAACTTTTAATCTTCTTGAAAAACCTTATGGTAGATTAAATATAAGCCCTAATTTTTATATTGTGGAAGAAGATAACCGCATTGAAGTTTTATATTCTAAAAATGATATTATAGGAGCTTTAACTGTTGATGAATTTAGTAATTGGAAGTATCCTGTTATAAATGGAAGCAGAACAAGGGAAATGGCTTATAGAACAGGAATTAATATAATTATGTATTCCACATGTCTTGATTATAAAGCAGATCAAGTTCATGTTGATTATTTGTTGAAGAACAGAAGATGAATAATAGTATATTAACTGAATTTACATATAATAAGTTTACATTTTTAAATTTAAATTTTTCTACATTAAATATAATTTTGTATATTGGTTTTTTGATAATGATTGTGTTTACTATATACAGTTATTTAAAATTACCTAAAAAGAAATATTTACTTCTTTTTATTAGAATGTTTTTACTCATGTCTGTTCTTTTTATCTTTCTTGAACCATCATTGGAATATGTTAAATATAATAAAGGTAAAAAAAATATATTTTTCTTTAAGGATAATTCAAAATCATTACTTCTACCATTAAAAAGTGGTGCTGATAGTAGAAAAGATAATTTAAATTATTTCTTTAGTAAAAATAATAATATAATAAAAAATATAAACAAAGAATATAATAATGTATTTTATAGTTTTGGAACAGAATTAAAACCAGTTAATGAAGAATATGAAATTCTTGCAACAGAAAATGAAACAAGACTTGGATATTTACTTGATAAATTTTTAAATAGTCATTCTGAAGATAATATCTCATCAATTATAATTGCATCTGATTTTACTGATACTGATAATAAACTTGCTGTTTCTACTGATGCCATAAAAAAAATAATACAAAGAAAAATCCCTTTGAATCTAATTTTACCTGATATGGCTTCAAACAAGGATATTTTTATAAAAAAAATTCAATATGATAGTTATGCCTTTGTTCAAAATACAACATCAATAGATCTTGAAATTGAATCAACTGGTTATAAAAATATTAGAAAAAAAGTTATTCTTTACAGGAATAATGAAATATTAGAAAAAAAAGATATTTTATTAAGTAATAATACTACAGCTAAACTCTCATTTAAGTTTAAGCCCAAACAAGTGGGGACATATATTTATTCAGTTGTAATTCCTCCTGAAAAAGATGAAGAATTGATAATGAATAATAATAAAGATTTTATAATTAACATTATAAGAGATAAAATAAGAGTTGTTCAGGTTGTAGGAAAACCAAGCTGGGATGTTAGATTTATGAGGCAGTTATTAAAAAATCACCCAGATATTGATTTAGTATCATTTTTTATATTGAGAACGACAAATGATGTATATTTAGTTCCTGAAAGAGAGTTATCTTTAATTCCTTTTCCTGCTCATGAGCTATTTTATGATAGGTTAAATTCTTTTGACTTAATAATTTTACAAAACTTTAATTATGCTCCTTATGGTATTGCTCCTTATTTACAAAATATTAAGGATTTTGTGAATAAAAGAGGTGGTGGACTTGTTATGATTGGAGGTTTAAACTCTTTTACCGCAGGAGGTTATAAAGGTACACCTATTGAGGATATTTTACCTGTAAGCTTATCAAAGGGTAGCGTAAAAGAAAGTATATGTTATAAAAATACACATTATAACATTACTAAAAATGGTTTAGAATCTCCTTTTTTTAAATTTGCAAATAATTATAAAAAACAAAAATCTGTTTTATCTAAGCTTCCTTTGTCAGAAGGTTTTAATAAAACAATTTTAAAGAAAGAGGCTACATTGATTGCACAAACAGATAAAGTATGTGGAAATAAAAGATACCCTCTCATTTCAACAATACAGTCAGGTAATGGAAGAACAATGGCTATAGCAACGGATAGTCAGTGGACATGGAATTTTCATAAATTAATGAATATTTCACATAAGCAAATATATAGTTATTTCTGGGATAAGGCAATAAAGTGGTTGATAAAAGACCCTGATATGAAGTTAATTAAAACATCTTTTGATTCAAATGAAATATCTTTAAAAGAAAATTTGTCAGTTTTAGTAAAAGCTTATGATTACCATTATAATCCTTTAAAAAATAATAAATTATATTATCAAATAACGAATATAAATGATGATAAGTTTCTTATAAAAAAAGAGGTGAAACTTGATGATTTGGGTAGTTTTCAAATTATTGAAAAGATACAGAAAAATGGTCGTTATAAAATTGAATTCAAGACTTATTTAAAAGGTAAACTTTTAGAAAGTAGTTATAGTATGTTTATTGTAAAAAATAAATCCAGAGAGTTTGATAATCCACAAATAAATAAGACATTTTTAAGTCAGCTTAGTAAATATGAAAATATTAATTTTATTAAGTATACTGATAGTGCAAATAAGATTAATATAAAAAAATTAACTTCAAAAATTACAGAAAAAAAGTATATTCCTATTTGGGATAATATTTTTATGCTGGCTATTCTATTATTCTTGTTTTTTATAGAAATATATATAAAAAGATATAAAATTTAAAGGAGAAATATGTTGAACGGTACTTCTAACTATATAATGCTTTTGTTCTTTTTTAGTATTATTGCCTGGGCTTTACCCAGTAAAAATATAGAGAATGAAATATCTAAAACTCCTGAGAGTAAAATAAAAAATGAAGACTCAGTTAAAAAAGATGATAAATCTTTAAAGAAAATTGTAATACCTAAAAAAGCTTTAGTTGTGGATTCTGTAACAACTACAGAAGATGGGGAAGAAAAAAAAGATGAAATAATAAATATTCCAATTATATATTTTTCTGATTTTGAAGGGCGTTTTATTAATGTTAATAAAACACAAAAAGGAAGTTATTATAATTTACTTAGAAGAATAAAATATTATCAAAATGTTCTACCAATGCTTAATGGGTGGGAGAGAACAATTACACTAAATAATGGTGCATCATTTTGGCCAAGTATTTCCGTAAGATATCTACTCAAAAAAGAAAAGGGTATTGATCTTATATATTCTTTATTAAATGAAAATCATTTTGATGTAATAAATTTTGGTAAAAAAGATTTTTATACTCCCTATCAGATAATTGAAAAATTATCTGATAATAAAAATATATTAAAACTACCATTTTTATCATCAAACATGGATTGTAGAAAAAATCAGAATTTACCTATTTGTAAATTAACTAAAAATAGAAAATATAGAATATTAAATATAAATAATATTAAAATTGGGATTATTTCAATTGTTTCTAAATCTGTTATGCATAAAGCATTTTATAAAAATGTCGAAGGTATAACTATTCTACCAGAGGCAGAAGAGGCAAATCGCATTGCAAAATATTTGAAAGAAAGTAAGAAAGTAAATATCATAATTCTTCTGGCACAAGTTGAAAGCAAAGAAAGTTCTCCAAGAAAAACAATGCTTCTTTCTGAGGAGCTAAAGAATATTGATTTAATTATTAGTAATGCTAAAAACACAAGATTAATAAGAAGATATGACAATGATGTTTATATTATTGGTACAAATCCTAAAAGGTATACTCCTAATTTATTATTATTGCAGGTAAAAAAAATAAATTCTCAAGAAGATAATAAATATAATATTTTAAATATTGTAAATCTTAATAAAAAATATCCTTATAAAGCAGATGTACCAAAATATTTTAAAACAGTGTTAGATAATTACAAAAAAGCTTATTTAAAAGAATATGATGTTCCTATAAATAACATGAAAATACCATCTGTTTCATTTAAAGAATTTTACTCTTTTATTTTAAAATTAATGATAAAAAAAACAAATACTGAAATTGCTATTATTAATAAGGAGAATTTTGATACTTCACTGTTTCCTATAAAAGTATTAACCTATGATGTAATAGAAAAATCAATTAGTTATAATGATAAAATTGTTTCTTTTAAAATGAAGGGTAAATTATTAAAGAAATTTTTAAAAAGCTACGGAAATGATTTGTTATTTACAAATATTGAGTTTGGTAAAAAAATTAAAATTAATGGTCATGAAATTATTGATAAAAAGAATTATGAAATAGCAACAACTGAGTTTATTGCTAATGGTGGTGATAATTTTTTTAAAGATAGTTTTTTTATAAAAAATAAAAAATATTATCCTCAAATAAAAACGATGTTTAAGAAATATTTAAAAAAGGATAAATTTAAAGAAAAAGATTCTGTTTTTGATGCTAATTCAGAATTTGAAGATTTTTCAAAAAGATTTTTATGGGAATTTTATGGAAATTTAGGAATGTACTATATAAGGAATGATGTTTCTAATGACGCTCAATATGATAAATCAAAATTTGATTCAGTTCCAAGTGAATTATTAAAACTTGATTCTAAAATAAGTCTTAAGGGAAGTTCTAATTACCATATTATAGATAATGTATTTGAATTAAACTATTATCAATCAAAAGAAGATAATACTGAATTTAAAGAAAGTAATGATCTAATTACTTATTCATTTAATTATAAGAGTAATTATTTTAGAGTTAATGCAGGAAATAAATTTTTTATTCCACTTCCTTTTTTTGAAAGTAAATTAAATAGCGAATTAACAAAGCCTGATACAGAAGATAAGCATTATTTTGAATTATTTTTATCTGGAGGTATTTCTTTTCTTACTCTAAGTAATAAATTTGAATTTAAAGTTGGCTTAAGAGGCTCTAAGGATTTTAGATATAGTGACAGTATTGAATCTGGTACAATTTTAGGATATAGCTTGGATAATTACGAATTAGATCTAGATATTCCAATTAAAATAAACTCAAAATTAGACTATTTTTTAGGGTTTGATAATACTAATATTATGGATTTTTTAATTGATGTAAATATTCCTATTTTAGGATACTTTCATTTTTCAACGAAATTTGATAGCTATTTATATAAAGAAAAGGATAGTGACTGGGCATCTTACTATAATATCTTTTTTGGTATAAATATCATATATAATAACTGGTTTTAAAAAAAACATAGTGAAAACAGATTATTATTTGATTTTTTAATTATTTTATGTATTAATATTAGCTCATATTTATTTTTGGAGGATATATGAAAACTATTTTAATCACTATGATCGTTTTATTTTCTGTTTCAACTATTTATGCAAACAAAGCAAAGGTTCAAGTAAAAGATTCAAAAGTTAAAGTTGAAGCTAAAGGAACTAAGCTTAAAGTCACTGATAAAAAACAGGAAATTAAAACAAAAGACACAAAGGTAAAAAAAGATGATAAGAAAACAGAAGTTAAAGTAAAGGCTACAAAAGTTAAAGTAAATGTAAAAAAATAGATTACTTAAAACTTAAACTTCTTTACAATATCACTTAAATTTTTAGATAAAATAATTGTCTCATCTGTTTTATCATAAACAATTTCACTACTTTCATATAATTTTATTGATGAATTGGTCGTTTCAATTATAAAATTCATTGATTGACTTAATTCTTTATTAATATTTGTTGTTTTGTACATAATGTTATTAACATTATTGGTTATAAAATCTATTTTTTGAGTGGCATCATCTATTTGTATTCCAACATTATTGATACTGTTTACTGTATTGCTAACTACATTTAATGTTTCTTGTACATTTTTTGAAATATCTGAAATTGTAGTACTTTGTTGTTCTATTGTAGATGCAATATTAATATTAACATTATTAACATTACTTATGTCAGAAGAAGTGGCATTTATTGACTTTACTGATTTTAGCATTTGTTCTTGTATTTCTGAAACCTGTTCTGTAATTTTTTTTGTTACATCTGCTGTTTGATTTGCAAGATTTTTTATTTCATTTGCTACAACTGCAAAACCTTTACCTGCTTCACCTGCACTAGCTGCTTCAATTGTTGCATTTAGAGCAAGTAAGTTTGTCTGAGAAGCTATCTCTTCAATTAAGTTTACAAAATTACTAATATCCTGAGTAGAGTTGTTTAGTTCCTTCATCATTATTTCTGTGTTTTTGCTTTCTTTAGTTGCTTTTTTAGAAATATCTGATGCTTGTAATGTATTTAAAGATATTTCTGAAACACTTGCATTAATTTCTTCTATTGCTGATGAGATGTTTAATATCATTTCTTTCATATTCACAGAGTCTTGTTCTACATTATTAAATGAGTTATTTATATTACTTATATTGTCTTTTAGTTGATTTATATCTTCATTAGTTGATATTAAATCAGATGTCATACTTTCATTATCTTTATTAAGGGTTGTTAAATTTGTTTGTATTTTTTTATTTTTATTTTTAGAATCATTACTATTTTCTTTCATATCTATACTTTCAATTTTTAAGGAGTGAGATGATTTATCAAGTCTCTTAGCTTGTTTATTTAACTCTATAATCATTTCTTGTAAGTTAGATATAAACTTATTAAAGTAAATTGCGACTTTATTAATTTCATTTTTATTTTTTTGATTGTGATCCACATTTAGTCTTAGAGTTAAGTCTGCTTCTCCATTGGAAGCCGTTTCAAAAAATAATCTTAATTTTAAAATTGGTTTAGAAATAATTTTAGAAATAAAAAATAAGATTGTTAATATTATTAAAAAAACAAATATAGATGTTAATAAAATCTTTTTAAATACCTTTGTTTTAGCACTTACTATCTCGTGTTTATCATAGTGAACTAGGATTACTCCAATGATATTACCAGAGTAATCTTTATATGGTATTGATGTAATATAATCATCATCTTTTTGTAATGTTTCTTTTTTTCCTTTATATGCTTTTTGTATAATATTTGTAAATATTTTTTTATGTTTTTTTAATAAGTTATCATTATTACTTGCTACCAAGTATAAGTCTCCGAATTTATCATCATTTTTTAGTTCTCTTCTGGCTCCTATCATTGTTTTAGAATCAATAAAAAAACTAATTGTCATATTATCTGTTTGTTTCTTTTTAAATATCGGCTTAATATCCTCTATGTATTCAAATGTACCTATCCATTTGTTATTATATTTTATGGGAATAATTGCTCTAACAGGAACGGCACCTCTTCCTACTTCCATTCCTTTAATCATCTTTTTTGTTTTATTTGCATCTATGATTGTTTTTCTAAAACTCCTTAAATCATCTCCATTTTTTTTCTTCCAGCATCTATAAAAAGACTTAATATCTGGTGTGTGAAAATGAATTTTTACTGTTTTTTCATGAGAGTTTTTTTTAATTTCTTTAACTATGGTATCAAGAAAGTTTGTGAATTTCTTTTTAGCATCTTTTTTACTTATGTTTTCTGGAGGAAACTGGGCTTCATAAAATAATTTCATTAGTTTTTCATTATTTAGAAGTAAAGTAGCTCTTTCTGCAGTAACATTTAAGGTGTTTTTAATCTGATTTTCTATTTTTTCAGGCATATTAATAATTGTTTTTTTAATAATTTTATCACCTAATTTGGTTAATTCAGATTGAGTTGTTATAATTCTCATGATAACAATAAATAAAAAAATAAATGCCATTGGTATTATTATTTGATATTGTATTTTTAAATTCTTGAAAAAAAACATTTTAACCCTCTGATATATTATCATAATATCGGAAGAGTTAATTTTATTATAAAGTTTTTTATTCAAAAAATTGATTTATTGCTATTATTTTTTTTATTATCTCTATTATAGAGGAGGTAAGTATGGAAAGAAGACAAAATATTATTGAATTAGTTAAGGTTAATAATAAAATTAAAGTTGTTAAAAGGGATACAAGAAGAAAATCTGATAGAGTACCTATTGATGCAGTAGTAGAAGCTGAAACGACAACTTCAATGACTATTTTAAAAGCTAATGATATAAGTGATAATGGAATATCTCTTGAAAGTAGGGTTCCTTATGAAATTGGAACAGAGCTTTTAATGTCCTTTTCTGTTCCTGAAAGCAGTACTGGGATTATTACAGTTGCTGGCAAGGTAACAAATACAACTCTTTCTGATGATGGAAAATCACTGAAGCTTGGTATTCAATTTATTGCAGGAAATAAAAAGTCTAAAAACGAACTTACAAAATATACTGAGAAAAATATTATTGATAAGTGGTTTGTTTCATAAAAATTTTAAATTTTTAAAAAAAGTATTGACTTTATACAATAAAAAGTATATATACATATTCACACGTGCCCAGGTAGCTCAGTCGGTAGAGCAGGGGACTGAAAATCCCCGTGTCGTTGGTTCGATTCCGACCCTGGGCACTTTCTATTTTTTCAAAATAAAAAAGGTAAAGCTATGAGTAAAGTTCAGGTTATGGGTATTCTAAATTTAACTCCTGATTCTTTTTTTGATGGTGGAAAGTATAATTCTGTAAAAAATGCATTAGATCATGTTGAAGCTCTAATTAATAATGGGGCTGATATTATTGATATTGGAGGTGAATCTACCAGACCGTTAGCAAGGCCGGTTGATTTAAATGAAGAAATTAATAGGGTTATTCCTGTTTTAACTGAAGTAAGAAAAACTTTCCCAAAAATAAAATTATCTCTTGATACAACAAAATCAGAATTAATGGAAATAGCAATAAATGAAGGAGTTGATATTATTAATGATATTTCGGGTTTAATGTGGGATGAGAATGCTGTTAGAGTTGTTTCAAAGGCTGATATACCTGTTATAATAATGCATTCTCCATGGAAGCCACTAGAGATGCAAAATACTTTTTTTTATCCCAATGGGGTTGTTTCTGGTATTATTTCATTTTTTAATAAAAGAATAATAGAATTAACAAAACAAAATATAAAAAGAGAAAATATTATTATTGACCCAGGTATTGGTTTTGGAAAATCAATTGAGGATAATTTTGAAATAATTTCAAAATTAGATTATTTAAAAATATTTAATTTACCTATTTTACTTGGAGCATCTAATAAGTCATATATTTTTAACACAATAAACTCTAAAGATATTAAAAAAAGAATTGAGGGAAATGCTATTACTGAATTTTTAGCCATAAAAAATGGTGTAAATATTTTAAGAGTTCACGATGTTGCCTCTACTGTAAGAACTATAGAATTATCAAAGAATTTTTTTAAAAATCCATCTTTATAGCAGATCCTTTTGTAAAAATCCAGTTAAAAACTTATTTGATTGACATTTTCCTATTTTTATAGTAGGATATGTCATATTGTATGGAGGATTACATGTTTCAAAATAGTTATCAGCTAAACGAAAGAGTTATATTCCGTGGTCAAGGGGTTGCAGAAATCATTAATATAGTGGAAAGAAATAATCTAGATTACTATGTATTGAAAGTTTTCAATAAAGATGTTGAGTTTATGGTTCCAACTACTAACCACACATCAATAAGAAGGCCAATACCTGAGGCAGAAGTTAAAGATATTTTTGATTTCCTTGGAGATAAGGATTTTGAAGTTAAAAAAAGTAATTGGAATAAAAGATTAAGAGACTATACTGAAAAACTTAAAAATGGTTCAATATATGATGTTGCAACTATTTTAAAAGAATTAAGTTTCGCTTCACAAAGTAAAAAGTTATCCTTTAGTGAAGATAAAATATATAAACAAGCTAAAGAATTAATTATACAAGAATTAGTCGTTTCTGATAATTCAAATAAATCTGTAATCGAATTTAAACTAGAAGAGTGTTTAAAATAATAAATGATTAATTTAATTATTGCTGCTGCTGGCAGTGGTTCAAGATTTTCAAAAAAAATACCAAAACAATTTATAAAAATACAAGGTTATGAAATTTTAGAAATTAATTTATTGAAATGGATTAATATTAAATTTATAAATAGAATTTATCTAATTCTACCACAAAAGGAGTTTAAGTATAATAAGAGTAAATATCAGAAGTTGAGTAATAAAATTATTCCTGTAATAGGTGGTAAATCAAGAGCTGAATCTATTAACAATGCTATAAGGATATTAGATTTAGAAAATAAATATACTTTGATTCATGATGGAGCAAGACCTTTTTTTACAAAAGAACTTATAACCAGAATCTTAAATTCTTTAAAAGATAAAACTGCCGTTGTTCCTTCATTAAAATTAACTGATACAATAAAAAAAATAAAAGATGATAAAATCGTTGAAACAGTAAATAGAGAAAACTTAATATCTGTACAGACACCTCAGGGATTTCACACTGATTTAATAATAAAAGTGTATAAAGATTTAGATTTAAGTAATGTTAACTTTGATGATTCTGAATTAGTCGAAAAAAGTGGTGGAGATGTGTTTTATATTGAGGGTGAAAAAAATAATATAAAAATAACAACTCAAAAAGATATAGAATATGCTGAGTTTTTAATTCAAAGATATATTATGCAATAAACTTAGAAACAGTTTCAAATTCTTTAATTGATTCATTCATTATTATTCTTGCTGTTCTTGAAAAGATTTTTAGTTTAGCATTTTTTAATACTTCTTCATAAAAAATTGTTAGTCCATCTCTGTTTAAAGTTTTTAATTCTCCTGAAAGTAATGATTTTGATACTGTTTGAGAAAAATATATAATTTTTGACAAGATATTTTCTTTTTCATTTTTTACAGTTTCCTGACTAATAACTGCTTCAATATATAAATCTTTAAATCCCCAGTTTTTAAGTATTGTTTTCGTTAGTTGCAATTGAAATTTTTTTATTATTCTTAAAATTAATTCATCATTTGATAATTCAATCTTATTTTCTTTTATAAAACTATCTGCTAAATTTAGAGCAACAATTCCACCAATATTATGAAGTAAAGCAAGGGTATATAAAAAACTTTCATTTAGTTGTTGTAATTTTGCAAAATTTTCTGCAATAATAGCTGTTAAAAGAGCATCTTTAAAGAATTTCTTTGCTATTCTTTTGGAATAGCCTGATTTAAACAAACTTCCTTTCATAATTACTGATAAAATCAAGTTTTTTGTAGCCTTTAAACCTAATAAACCCACAGCATCTTCCAGATTGACAATATCTTTATTTTTTTTATAAAGAGGAGAGTTTGCTAATTTCAATATTTTTAATGTTAAAGAAGGGTCAAGTTTTATAATATCTGAGAATATCAAAAAACTACTATTAGGGTTTGCAACAGCTTCATTTAGCTTTAAAACAATATTTGGAAATGTTGGAACATTAAATGATTCTTCTTGTGATTTAGTTTTTATATATTCTAAAAATAATTTTTCAATAGCAATTTTTTGTTTTTTTACTATATGAATTGGTTTTGTATGGTATTTTTCTATATCAATTAAAATTTGACTTTCATCTTCTGTTTTATTTATATTTTTTATAAATCCTAATACTTTTGTAAGTAAGCTTTTGTTTTTTTTATTTGGGTCTAAATCATTAATTAAATTTTTCATGACCTCTCCATATTAAACTTATTATAATTTCGGAGTTTATAATTAAAAAATTAAGGATTTTATATTAAAAATGGAATAACTGATTTTAAAAATGTAAATTTTAATGCTTTTATTATCAAAGCTCTGTCTTCATGGCCAAAAGTTGAGTATTCTTGTATGAAATATGGAATCCATGTATTTACAGATTCCTTAATTGAGTGAAATGATGCGGATTTAAAATTCTCATCTGTAGCATTTATAATACTATTTAAAGCTGTTATTGTGCTTGGATTATGATTACCTGATATTTCTATTTCGAGTTGTTTTTCTACAACATCCCTTATTTTTTTAAAACTTTTTTGAATGATTGTTTTACTTCCCATTTTTAAAACCATATTATATATTATTCTTACTTCTGGGCATGATTTTTCTAGGTCAGTGTCAAAAAATTCTTCCAGTTCAACAACAAATTTAATAACTGCTTTTGCTATTTTAAATAACTTTTCATCATTATTGTTTTCGAATTTTTCAATTTTATAAAAAATAATATTTTCAAGTTCATCAATAGAATCAGGAATTATATTTGAAAGTTTATCTATGTCATTTTCTAAGCTTTTAAACTCAAGAGTAAAAATATATAAAATATCCTTCCAAATCTGATTTTCAGGAGAAAGAATGATAGACATGATTTTATCATATTCTTCAGTTGTAAAAATCATTAAGACCTCCTAGTTTTAAAAAATTATTATATAATAAGAAAAACAAATATACAAATTATTTTAAATATATGGTATATATAAATTTTATATTTGGGAAATATGGAAGTTTTAAAAAAATTAATTGAAAACATAGATGAATATGTTATTAAAGATAGTTTTGTAGGAGTTTTTGAAACAATAATAGAAAGTAAATACTGTGGTATTTCTTCTACATTAAAGCCAATTAAGAGAAGATCTGATAATAATATTAAAATAATTGGTAGTTCAGTTAAAAAAGTTGCTAAACTTGCTCTTTCTGATAATCCTCTTGAGGCATCAATTGGTATTGCTGCAATTAACTCTGCTTTAAGTAGAGATAATTTGAAGTTTGAATACATTAATGCTTATGATTTAATGTTAAATAGTAATAATGTTGGTGTTATAGGGCGGTTTCCATTTATTGAGAAATTAAAAAATTCAGTAAATAAGCTTTTTGTTTTTGAACTGTTTCCTCAAAGTGGAGAATATCACTCTAAATATTTAAAAAACTATATTAGTGAACTTGATATTTTAGCAATTACTGCAACAACTCTTATTAATCATAGCTTTGAAGATATTATAAAATATAAAACAAATAGAACAAAGGTAATATTACTAGGGCCTTCAACCCCTCTTTCTACAATATTATTTGATTATGGTGTGGATATTATAAGCGGAACAATAATTAAAGATAAAGAGTTATTTATAAATGGTATTAAAGAAGGAAAGGGCTTTAAGAATTTAAAAGGAAGAGAGTCTGTCTCTATTGTAAAAAAATGAATATAGAAAGAAAAGTAAAACAAAAAATATGGAGTAAAGAGCATAATTATTTTTTAGTTGTTCAACCAGGATTGGAAAATATTTTAAAAGATGAAATTACGTCTTTTGGCTATGATATTGTACAAGAAACAACCGGAGGTCTAGAAGTTAGAGGAAAACTTGATGTATTATATGATTTAAGCCTCAGAACAAGAGTTGCAACTAAAATTTTGTTTAGGTTATCTAGTTTTAAAGCTACGCATTTATCTGATATAAAAAAAGCTCTTTTAAAGTTAGATTTCTGTTTGTTCTGGGCCGAAGATACTAAGTTTGATATTTCTGTAACTTCAAAAAGCTCTAAATTATATCATACAGATATGGTAAGAGATTTTATTGCTAAAGAGATACTAAGTTTTAGTGGTAAAAATAATAAGAATTATATTTTGGATAAAAAATCAAAAGAAAAACTACTTGTAAGAATAGAGAATAATGAAATAATAATAAGCCTTGATAGTAGTGGAGATTTTTTATATAGAAGAAATATAAAAAAGAAAGTAAATAAAGCTCCATTAAGAGAAAATATTGCATCTGCGTTATTATTAAAATACTGGGATACAAATAAATTACTTTTAGATCCTATGTGTGGAAGTGCAACATTTTCAATAGAAGCATCTATGATAAAAAACAATATTATTCCTGGATTTAAGAGAGATTTTAATTTTATGAAATGGATTAACTTTAAGAGTAAGACATTTAACTTTCTAAAAAATAAATATACTCAAAATATTGATTTTAATATTCAGGATATTGAACTTTCTGATATAGAAGAAGACTCGATTGATGTATCAAATGAGAATTTATCAATTTTTAATGGTATAAAAGCAAAAAAAGAGAATTTTTTTAATATACTTCCGTCAAAGAAGAGTGGTTTTATTGTTATTAATTTACCTTATAATAATAGAGTTAAGGTTGATATGGATTTTTATAAAAAAATAGAAGAAAAATTATTAAATGATTTTAAAAATTGGGAATATTTAATACTAGTATCAAAAAATCATAAATTCAATAAATTAAAAAAAGGTAATTTGAGAATAAAAAATGGTGGAATACTGTTAAATATTTATCATGGGATAATTTAGGAGGAAATATGAAGTTTTTATCCTTTTTAATTGTAGTATTATTAAGCTTTTCTGTTTATGGAGCTGATTGTGACACTGTAATACCAAAAGAAAAAGAAGGGGGATGTGAAATAGGAACTCAATCAGGAGACTTAATTACATGCTTAATTAATGCAAAAAATGATGCTGAAACTAAAAAATGTAATGAAGAAGAAAAAGCAAGAAAATGTAAAAAAATATCAAATAAATTCAAAGAAGTTAAAGATGCTGAATGCAATATGTTTTATAATAGTAAAAAGATAGATTGTTTAATTAAAGCTAAAGTTTTTGATGAATGCAAAGAAGAAAAATAAATTTAATTAAATATTTGAGAATAAAAAAATATATGAAGGAAACTTTAAAGAGGATTTTCCTATTAAATAATGATATTATTTTCTACTACTTAAAATTTCATTAACAGTTTTAAAGTGTAATTTAGTTAAATAGAATAATGAAGTTTCTTTATAATTATCAAGATATTTGTTTAAATTTTCAATATTTTTAGGATTCATACCAGGAGAAAAGGTAATTCCTTTACTTTTATATTTTCTATTTAAATTTTCATAGTACTTTAAATGAGTATATCTTGCTAAAATAGATGCTGCTGCAACAGAAGAAAATCTTTCTGCCTTTGGTGTTTCTACAAGCATATCAACTTCTTTTTTTAATGAGCTAAAATAAGATTTTTTAGAAAATTTATCTATAATAATTTTATTGAGTTTTTTATTTTGTTTTTTTACTTGTTCTAAACAACCTGTTAATGCTTTTTGATGTCCTAAAGCAAGTACCTTATTTATATTTTCAGCAACTTTATATAATTTATTATATTCTTCAGGTTCAATAACTTCAATATGATAAATTGCAGTTGAAATTATATTTTTATATGCTTCTTCCAATTTTGTAAATGATTTTATTAGCTTTGAATCTTTAATATCAAGAACTTTAAATGTTTCACTTAATTTATCATCATTATAAACTGCTGCAATAATCAGTGGACCAACAACATCCCCTTTTCCTGCTTCATCAGAGCCTATTGTAAAATGGTCATAATCGTTACTTTCTGTTCTAATTGCATCTTTTTTAGCCTTACTCATTGTTTTTTTAGATTGAGAAAACATTTTTAATACATTTTCATTTTTTATTTGAGAAAAATCTTCTGTGATTCCTTTCTTTTTTGAGTGATAAATTCTAAAAATATTTTTTTGAGTATTAAAATATGCAAAAATCTGGATACCATAAGGAATCTCTTTGGTTTCGATATCATTAAAATTTAGTTCTTTGAGATTTTTAATAAACTGCTCTGTATGTGTTTTTAAAATTGTCATATCGGTCCTTCTGCTCTTGCATTTATAAATTGTTGAATAATTTCATTTTTACTGTTTTTAAAATCCTCAATTGTCCCATCTAGTAAAACTTTACCTTCATGAAGCATTGTAATTCGGTCTGCTATTGAAAATATAGATTTTAAATCATGAGAAATTACAATTGCAGTAACATTTAGTCTTTTTGCCATATCTGATATTAAATTATCAATATTTCTTGCGTCACTAAAGCTAAGACCTGTTGTTGGCTCATCATAAATTATATATTCAGGACTCATTGCTAGCCCTCTTGCAATAGCTGTTCTTTTTTTAATACTTTCTCCAATTTCGTAAGGATATTTATTTTTATATTCTTGTATACCTACAAGATTTAAGTATTTATTAGCATCACCTTTAAGTTTATTCTTGATTAAAGGTAACTTAATGTTTTCGTATAGAGTTAAATTATCAAAAAGAGTAGAGTGCTGAAAGATATATGTTATTTTTTTTCTTATTTTTTCCATCTCCCTTTGTTTAAGTTTAGTTATATCTTTATTTTCAAATATAACCTTTCCATTAGCGGGTTTTAAAAGCCCTACAATATGTTTAACAAGAACTGTCTTGCCTGTTCCACTCATTCCAATTATAAAATGAATTTTTCCTGTTTCTATATTTAGAGAAATATCATTTAAAACAATATTATCATTAAATTTCTGTGATAAATTCTCTATTTTAATCATATTTTATCCAAGTTAACAATATCAACAATTCCTTTTCTGTTTAGTACAATTCTAAATCTTTTTAAAACTTTATTTTTTTTACTATCTTTATAGAGCATAACCAAATTTATATGATATATTCTCTTAGCTTTTACAACAGAATAGTCATTATCTTTATAAAAATATATCTTTTTATTTGGGTTATCCATATTTTTCAAATAATCCGTTACATCAAATCGAATAATATCATTGATTCCATCAACTTTTATACCATTTAGGTTTTCATTTAAGGCTGTATTGAATATTTTAACTTTTTTCTTATAAAAAATTATATCTTCACCTCTCATACCATTTTGTATTAAACTAAATTTTTTAGGTATTCTTGCTTTTTTTATCTCATCTGTAATGTATTTTGAATTAAGTAAAACTGCTCTTTCACTTGCAAGACCTATTTTTTTATCATTATGTTTTATTATTGTTCTGTAATCAAAAACCCGTTTTCTAAATTTTTTATTAAACCATAATTTTACTAAATCTTTTATTCTGTCTTTAAAAATATATGAAACTACTAGTGCTACAAATAAAGGTGTTGTAAAATTACCAAAATATTTTTGTGCATTAAATGCAATTAAAGTTGCAAAGACCATACTTAAACCAGCAGCAATAGCATAAACAATCTGAGTAATAACTGTATCAGCCTTATTTGTTCTGGTATTTAAAAATAAAAGAGAGGAAATGTATTTCTTTAAATTACTTGCTCTATATAAAAATAATGAATTGTCACCTTCTTCATTTACATTTATTTTTAAATTATTATTAATTCTGTAATTTGTTTCATTTTCTATTAAGTTTAAAAGCTTTTTTCTATATTTATTGTTTATAGATTCATTGTTTTTGATATCTTCAAGTACTTTATATGTATATTTATTATGTAATAAGCTTAAATATTCGTCCCCATATTTGTAAATAGCGAAGGTTTTTTCTTTTATAGTTGGAACTGTTATTAGATATCTTAATTTTCTATATTCATTTAATATATTTACAGAATGGATGATATATTCATTAATTAAAAATTCTATATCTTCATTATTTGTTTTCTTGCTAATAAGGTAAACATGTTCTCTTAGAGAGCTTTTAGAAATCACTCCATATAATTTAATACTTCCTTCAAAATTTTTTTTCTTTTTTTTACTAAATTCTTTGGCTAAAACATCAAAACGATTTTTTAAAATATTAATTAACCCTTCTTCTGCTGTAATATCTTTTAAGAGTATTGTAGGTGTTTTGAATCTAATATATGATTGAACTGATTCATAAAAAGTATTGTGATTAAATAAATCACTTATTCCCAGTGTTTTTGGAAAAAATAAATAACTATCTATCTCATATTTTATTTTTTTTTCTTTTATAGGATAGTTAAACTTTATTTCAAACTTAAATTTATCATGTATTTTTATATTTTCTTCTATCACCTAAAACTCCAAATCTGTAATTATTATATAATTTAGAGTTTTAAAGTCAATAATAGAATTTTAAGAATTGTATATTGGGAATTTAATAATAAACTCTGTTCCTGAATTTATCTTTGAATTTATTTTTATTATTCCTTTATGTTATAGTCCTTTTCTATGGTATAAAACATAGTAAAGGAATAGGAAAAATAGATTTAAAAAACATTTGTGTTTTTCTTGTAAAAATATGATATTTGTTTGACTTTTATTTTTTTTCGTGATAAAAATATTTATATTCATATAAATAAGGGAATATTTATGAACTTTTTCAAGCGAACTTTTTCAAGCGAACTTTTTCAAGCGAACTTTTTCAAGCGAACTTTTTCAAGCGAACTTTTTCAAGCGAACTTTTTCATAATTATTCTTTGGAGCCTCCATAATTATTTAATAAAGTATAGTAAAAAAAGGAGTAAAGTATTTTATTAAACTAATAAATTATGATTTTACCTAATTTTTAGTGAGATCATTGGAGTGAAAATGAAAAGAGTAATAATTTTGATATCAATAATGATGTCCTTTAGTTTATCTGCCTTAAAAATGGTAGGTGAGTCAATAGAGAGTTATAGTTCTTGTGGAAGTAGTGCGGGAAATTTAGATTATTGTCATGATCAGGTTGATTTAATGATACAAGAATGGCAAAGTAAAGGGCATACAAAAGTTGCTTGGTATAAAAATAGCAGTGCTTGGGCAACAGACTTGCATGATAATGACTTATGTAGTGGGTGTGGAACCGATAATTATACTGATAATGTGGCTGATTTATTTGTATTTTCAGGACATGGCTTTATTGGAGGATATTCTAGTTCTGATATGTGGAGTACTACATCAATGTGTCCACATGCTGGTTATGATACAGCACAAGGAAGATATATTCGATTTGGAGAAGTCGATGCTGTACATAAGGGAAGGTATATTGTTTTATTTACTTGTTTTTCTGTACATGATTTTGTGAAAGATAATTCAATATTACCATATAACTTAAAGAATGGTGCAACTTGGAATGAATGGAATTATGCGTTTAGAGAGAATTTAATGATGCCAGATGATTATTCAAAACCTGAGAGTAAATTAAATATGATTTTTGGTTTTGCTGGAACATCTACTGATGATGATGAAACAGATGAAAATGGAGAGGATTTTATTGAAGATATGAATGTTGAATCACAAAAACAAGCTTGGTTTACAGGAAATGATGATTGGCATTATAATGATAGGGCTGGAGTTATTACTTGGGGATTAGATAATGGTAGATATGCAACTAATTCTGCCTATGATGCAAGAGGGAGAAGAGATAACCATAAGTTAACTGATAGTACTTTTGTACATGGTGGAAATGTTGCTTTATCTTGGTCACATCACGACTGTTAATAGGAGAAATAAATGAAGAAATATATAATAATATCAATAATAATAATTTCAAGTGTTACTTTGGGTTTTGGTGAGAAAATATCTATAGATAAAATTAGTGATGATGATATAAATAAGACAATAGATTCTATTTCTTATTTAATAGCTAATGGAAAAGATGTTCAATTTTCTAAGATAAAAGGTAGTAAGTATTGGTCTAAAAGTGATTATTTAAAGATGAAAAAAGATAAAAATGGCTTTACTCTTTTATATGATGATAATGAATTTTTAAAAGAAACTAATGATAAGTTTGTAATTAAAGATACAAAAAAAAGATTTAAAGCATCAAAAGAGTCTGTTGAGAACTTGAAAACTCAGATCAAAATTAAATCTGATGAAATATTGAAAGATTATTTTCCTAAAGATAAATATACCTTTATTAGAGTTGGATTATCTACAGATGGTGTTTTAAATTTAGAGGGAGATGTTACAGAGGTTATTTCGATGCTTTCTCCCATTTATGCTAAAACAATAAATGGTGTAAAGGTTATTGGCAAAGGAAGTGAAAGCAGGTTATATTTTAAACCTTCTGGAAAACTTATTGGAATTAAATTGAATGCTTTGAAATCAATAGAAAATTCTTCTTTAATTAATAATCCTGAAAGAGTAAATATTGATCTTAATGAGATTGATGTATATTTAAGGAATAAGTATGAAACTGCTAAAGATATTAAAGTGGAATATATGTATTTAAAAAAGAAGTATGAATTGATACCAGTTTATGCTGTAACTATAGTATTTGATAAAGGTGAAAAGAAGCTTGGAAGATATATTCCTTTAAATGATTTTACGGGGATTGATTCAATTGATTACTTCATGAGTTCTAAAAAAATAGAAAGATCAGGAGATTATAAGTAATTAATAAGTAAGAGCCTTCTCATTAATTTTATGGAGCTATAATATGTTTATACAACAAGGAATGAGAATATCAATAATAATAATTTCTGTTTTTTATATTATATCTTGTGATACTGAAAAAGATAATAATAAATATTTTTGGTTAAGCTTTTCAATAAATAAGGATTTAAATTATGATAATATTACAGTTAATAATATAAAAGAATCGGAAGATCAAAAAATGGAATACTTAGAAGATAAGGGAATATCTATAGAATATTGGAGATCCAGCTTTGAGCAATATAATATGATTTTTCTGAAATTTTCATCAATGATGAAGATAAATGATTTGAAAAACTATAAAATAGAAATTAAAAATAATGATAACATTATCTGGACTGGTTTTGCTTATAATGAAAATGATTTTAGTGAATGCGGATTTTATCAGATGAAAGATGAGCCAAATAAGGATAAGATTAGGGATATTTCATTTTATTTTATTGAAAAGGATGAAGACAATAAGCTTGTTTTAGGAAGTAATTACTATATTGGTAAAAATAATTCTTCATTATGTGAAGAAGATAGTAAGCAAAATGAAGTTATGATTTCTGTAAATATTGCTAACAATGTCTTTGATAATGATTATATAGTAAAAATAAATGATATAAATGTTGATAATGGAATAGAAAATAATTATATTTGGCATAATTTTAGAGAATTATTGGAAAAATCAGGACTAAGTTCTTTATATCATTATTGTGAAAATCAAGATGGATTTGGAAAATCATCATCATATTGGAACTTAATGATAGATAGAGGTAATCTAAAAAATTATAGCTTGGAGTTTTTATTTAAAAGTGGCAAAAAAACAGTTAAAAATTTAAGTGAAATAGAGTTTTGTGCTGTTCCTGATGAAAAAAACTTTAATGAATTAATAAGTGAATTTAAAGTGTTAACTTATGGGTTTACCGTTAAAAATGGTGATGTTAAAATAGAATTTAAAGGAGCATTGAATAATAATAATAGAATGGTAAATTGTTCAAAAGAAAGTGGTACAACTTCTGGAATTGTATTTTCTCCTCTTGGGTTATTGAAAGATAGAAATGGAAACATTAATATTACAAAGTATGATAAAGAAAATACCAACTATAGCTTTACTAATAATTGGGTATCATTATATTACAATAATATTTCTGGTGATCCATATGAATACAGAAAATTCGGCTTGAAAAGATGGAGTATAAATATTTATACTCACTATACAGTTAATACAGACGATGGATTTTATATGTCTATTCCTTGGCATTTAGTTAAAGAAGGAGAAAGCCTAACTATTACTAGTGATATGATAGATGAACAAAGTGAAAATGAAAAAACATTTTGGAAATCATTGCTTCATCCATTATATTATAGTCATGAAACAGGTATTTCATTTTCTAATCAAGGTTCTCCTATTGTAAACTATGGCAATTATCAGGAAATTACTTATTATTTTAATAAAATACCAAAGAAATATGGTGATTTTTTAGAATTTAATTTTCATGTTATTGCAAAAGAAGATGAAGAAGTTGTTTTAGACTATGAAGGAAGTATTAATTCAAGATATTTTGGAGAAGATATATTTTCCTGTTTTAATAGTGATAAATTATGGGTATGCTCAGCAAAGTAGAATTTTAAGAATTGTATATTGGGAATTTAATAATAAACTCTGTTCCTGAATTTATCTTTGAATTTATTTTTATTATTCCTTTATGTTGCTCTATGATTTTAAATGCAATTGATAATCCAAGGCCTGTACCATGGTCTTTTGTGGTGAAAAATGGATTAAAAATCTGGTCTAAATGTTTTTTTTCTATACCGCAACCATTGTCTACTACCTTGGCAACAAGGTATTTATCTGTCTCTTCAAGAATAATATCTACTTTACCATTTTTATCAACTGCATCAATTGCGTTTAATACTAAATTTAAAAAAACCTGATATAATTTTTTATAATCACCTTTAATCCTTAAAGTTTTATCAGAAAGATTGTTTATAAACTCTACACCATGTTTTTTTTGAGTTTTTATTAGTTTCATTAAGTTCTTAATTAAATCTACTATATCAATATCAGTATTTTCTATTTCTGATGGTTTTGCAAAATTTAAGAATTGTTTTAATAAATCCTTTAATCTGTTTAATTCTTTTTTTTGTATTTCAATAAGTTCTGTAACTTCTGTATTTGATTCACATTCATCTTGAATTAATTCATTTGTTGCCTGAATAGAAGCAAGTGGATTTTTAATTTCATGAGCAAAACCTGCACTCATTTGTCCAATTGCTTCAAGTTTACCAGACTGAATTAATTGTTCTTCTAAATTTTTTACTTCTTGAAGTTTATTTTTAATTTCTTCTGCGGCTTTCTGATATTTATTTTTTTCTTTTTTTATCTTATCAGATAAGGTAGAAGTAATATACCCAATCACAAAATATAAAATAATTTCCATAGTTTTATTAATTGAGCTTGCAGGATCTGTATTAAAGTTGGATAATTCAACATAGGCGTGAGGAATATATAAAATAGTTACAATAATTGCAGTAAACAAAGCATAATTCCGTCCTTTATAAAAACCTGCAAAAATTATTGGTATATAGTACATTCTTCTTAATATATCATGAGTCCAATGCAATGAATGAGGAGTAAGATAATGAAGTGTTGAAATTAACAAAACAGGAAGCCATATAAATATAAATAATTTTAAATTTTCTTTTTTTATATTATAGGTCATATTTCTCCATTTTATAAATGAGAACATGCCTTGGCATACTTAGATATTTAGCTGTTTTGCTTTTATTATTATCATTTTTTAATAATGATTTTTTAATAATATTAATTTCAAACTCTTCTAAATTAAAGCCATCATCAGGTAATTCAAAATTATTATCAAGTTTTTTGTATGGCAGTATTTTTTTTATAAAATCCAGCTCAAGAATATCTTTATTTTTAGATAGTATTGCAATTCTTTGAGAAATATTTTCAAGCTCTCTTATATTTCCAGGCCATGAATAAGTTTTAATATAGTTTTCAAATTCTTTTGTAAATTTTGTTGTTTTGGAATTATATTTATTTAAGAAATACTTCAAAAGGAGAGTAATATCATCTTTTCTATCCCTTAAAGGCAGTACCTCTACAGGAAACACATTTAATCTGTAATATAAATCTTCTCTAAATGTTTTATTATTCACTTCATCTAATAAATCTTTATTTGTAGCAGCAATTATCCTGATATTTAACTCTATTGGCATCTCTGCACCAATTGGTGTAACTTTTCTTTCTTGTAAAGCTCTTAATAATCTTGGCTGAAGCTCTATTGGCATTTCTCCTATTTCATCAAGAAAGATTGTACCATTATTTGCAAGTTCAAATTTACCACGCTTTTTTTTATCTGCACCAGTAAAAGCACCTTTTATATGTCCAAAAAGCTCTGATTCTATTAATTCAGAAGGGATTGCTGCACAGTTAAGAGCAATAAAGCTATTATTTCTTCTACTGCTGTTTTGATGGATTCTCTGAGCAATTAACTCTTTACCAACCCCGCTTTCTCCAGTAATAAGTACTGTTGCATCAGAGTCAGCCACATCATCAGCCATCTCAAGAATACTTTTCATATTTTCAGATTGATAAATAATTTCTCTTTTAAACCCTGTTATTTCTTTTTTCAACTCAATAACTTCATTACTCAAATTTATATTTTTTAAAGCCTTATCAATAACATGCTTTAAATATTCTTTATCAAATGGTTTAGGTAAAAAATCACTTGCACCAAGTTTCATTGCTCTAACTGCAATATTAACATCAGAAAATGCAGTCATGACAATAATTATAGCATTTTTATTAAGTTTTTTTAATTTTCCAATTAATTCAAAACCATCCATATTTGGCATCTTGATATCAGTTAAAACTAAATCAGGTTTATATCTTTCAAATTTAGCTAGCCCATCAAGCCCATCTTCTGCTGTATAAATATCAAAATTATAACCTTTTAGTCTTATTTCTAAAACTCTCCTCAAGCTCTCATCATCTTCTACTATTAATATCTTTTTCATCTTAGCTATCCCTTAAAGTGATATTCCCAATAATAACACTATTATCGGGAATATCATAGATTTTCTTATTTTTTACCTTAAATAGTTTTATAATTTGTTATATTTTAGAGCCACAATGAAGCATCTGTTTAGGCATATATGGATTATATGTTATATCGCTTTGATTTTGTAACCATGATTTTTTAGCCATCGGACAGTAATAAGCCTGAACTCCTGTTAATTGATGTTTTTTTGAAAATGGTATTAAGACTTTTGATAATTCAAAAAAATTTGCTCTTAATTTTTTAATATCATTTCCTTTCATTGCCTCAACAAATTTTTCAGCTTTTTTTAATTCTTTTTGAGAATTATTATCTTTAGTTGCCTTAATTTCTTTATGCAATGAACTTTCTAAGGCTTTGATTTCTTTTTTAGTTGGAAGTTGATCTTTAATTAGTTTTGCATGAAGAATAAAATAAGGAGCCAGAAAATTAGCAGACTTCTTATTCATTGATGTTGTTTTCATATTTTTCATATTCATATCTTTATGATTATGTGATGCAAAAACTGTTGATGATATTAAAATTGTTAAAAATACGATTAAGCTTTTCATATAAGCCTCCTAAAAAATTAAAATAATGGATTCATAATTAAATCCAGATACTTAATTAATTTAGTTAACAATTTGTTTTCCATTTTTTATAAATTTGTTAATGTGTTGATTTTACTGTATTTTGAGATTATAGCATAAGCTATTATGTATTTTATTATAGAATATTCTTTAAGTTGTTGTAGAATATTATTTAAAGGTTTTAATATTTAATTCCGATTCCTTGTACATGTTAGGAAATTTATATATAATAAATTAAAAATGGAGGTAGTATGAAAAAAATTATTATTTTAATAATTACATTAATATCATTAAATATTTATTCTTTAGATACAGGACATTCAAGTGGTCAGCTGGAGCAATATGATAAAGGTTTTACAAAGTTTGAATACTATTACAAAGTTTTTTATATGAATCGTCCAAGTAAATTATATATTAATGAATTTAGATTTAATATTGGTCTTACTTCATTCCTTTCAAGTAGGGTTAAATTTGAAAGTCGAAAGATAGATGATGAAATAAATAGTTATTTTACTGTAGATCTTTATTTAACTCCTTTATCTGTAAAATATATGGATTTAATGTTTTATAGTAAATTCAGAAATGATTATTTCGTTACTGTTGGCTCTGAAATTGATTTTAAATTTCCATCATTAAGTACTTTAGGAGCTTATATTCAGTTTGAGATGTTGTTTATGGAGCATGCAAAATATGGAAATTATTCGTATTTAGGAGCTCACTATTCTTTTCTTGATGACTTTGGGGCTTTAATTGAGTTTGATTTATTTAAACCTTATAATGAAAACTTATTTTTGGAAGGTATAATGTTCACTCTTGAATATAAAGTAATTGAAAATACAAGTCTTGTTGCTGAAACATATTATATCTTTCCTCATGATGACAATGATTTTGATTATTTAATAAAATTTGGAATTAAAGTAGACTTACCTTAAGGACTTTACCTTTATTTTCTTTGCAGCTGTTTTCTCAGCTTTGGGGATGGTTAAATTAAGTAAACCATCTTTTAAAACAGCTTTGAGTTTATCTTTATTAAATTCATTTGAAACAGTAAAGCTTCTTTCATATTTTACAGGTCTGTATTCAGAATAAATTAATTCATAATCCTTAAAGCTTTCTTCTTCCATTTTTCCTGTAATTGTTAAAACATTATTGTCTAAAATTACTTCAAGATTTTCTTCTTCAACTCCAGCAAGTTCTGATGTTAAAATTATTTCTTTTTCTGTTTCAATAATATCAACATTAGGTGAATAAGATCTTTCATTTCTTGTTATTTCAGGTGTTACTGTTTTATTCATTTCTGTATTTTGTAATTTGTTATCCATTTTTTCCTCCTTCTAACAATAAGCAGACATTATCTGCATTCCAAACTCTCCCTACTCTTCCCTATTTATTTTTAACAACAATTTTCTTAGGTTTATCAGAATCAGCCTGAGGCATTGTTATTTTTAAAACTCCAGCATTGAATTCTGCATCAACTTTATCAATTTCAACTTTAAAAGGTAACTCAAGAGTTCTTGTAAAACTTCCTCTTTTAATTTCCTGTCTGTGAAGTTTTAACTTCTTTTTTTCTTTTTCTTCTTTGTATTCGCCTTTAATTGTAACAGTTTGTCCTACAATAGATATATCCAAATCATCTGCTTTTACCCCTGGAACTTTTGCTGTTAAAATTAGTCCTTCTTTTCCTCTGTAAAGGTTGATTTTAGGACTTGCACTCATACCTGAAAAAGAGTAATTGCTATTAAAGTCTTCAAAATCTCTTGTTACTCTTTCAAGTGTTTCAAAAATTGCTGGTAAGCTTCTGTTGAATAAATACATAATGACCTCCTATAAAATCAATCTATAAAATCAATAAACTTAGGCTTTCGCCTCATTACAAACATATAAATGAGCATTATTTTAAAAAAGTAAATAGTTTTTTTTATTTTTTTTATTTTTTAAAGAATATTCTTCACTCCACTTGTAATATTCTCCATTTAATATATTAAATAAATAAACTTAATTGTCCCTGATTGTTGGGTTTATGTGATAAACCCGACTTACTTACACTTAACTTCTTTTTCCATCATTTGAAAATAAAGATTTACTCCATCTCCAAATCCATTGGCAAAACCTGCAAGTCCACCTGTTGCTTTTCCTAGTTTAGTTTTATTTCCTTCTATTCCACCTGCAATTCCTATTCCTTTTGATAGTGCTCCTTCTCCATCACATCCAACTCCCGCGCTAATCGTTCCAATAATATCAGGGCTTATTACCATGGATGAACCTAAAGAAATAATACAAGAAGCCTTATTTGCTAATCTTTTAGCTTCTTTTAAAGAATAGCAAATATCATAGTATTGTAAGAAAAGGTCAATTACCAGGAATTCACTAATAAACACTCCAGAATAAAAACCTACAAAATAATGTGTTATAGATGTTATCAACATGTCCATTTCACCCGTTTCAGTTGCACCATACATCATATTTTCGTAAATTGAATTAGTTTGATAGTTTTTTGGGTTTATTTCTAGCCATCCTATATTTTTTTTAATTTTCATAGGATAAAACCATATTTTATTACTATTTTGTAATCTCGCAATAATATTCTTTTTAATACCATTCTTTTTCATATATTTTATAGCTTCTTTTTTATTATTTGACGAAATAAGCATAAAACCAGATCCTTTTTTATTCCAATAAGATGAAATATTTTTACTGTTTTTAATAGAAATTTTTTCTGCACTTGCATTAAAAATACCACTCATGATATTAAATGAATGACTAGCCTTCTTTTCTCCATAAACATCATTATATACATTTCGTAAATCTATAGAACTTATTAATTTTTTATTTGGAGTTTTTTCAATAACAGTCATAATTGCTCTTAAGTTTTTATTTCTTCTTGCCTGAACATCAAGAACTTTTTCCAAATGTTTTTCATTAGATGTTTGCAGAGATATAAATTTATATATTTTAACTCTGTTTCCCCATTGTAAAAATGAAAAAGTATCTATTTTTCTCCTGTCTACATTTTTAAATAATTCTTGATTTTTTATTATCATTTTTTTAATAACATCTTTAGGGATATCAGGTGTTGCAAAAGCAAATGTAAAGAATAAATCTTTTAATTCTTGTTTTTTCTTAAAATGATACTTGTAAACATCTAGTTTTCCGTTAGGCATAGTAATTTTTATCTCTAAAACTTTAGGAGCAACTTTAGCTTCTTTTAGGGCATGTTTTTTATCATAATTAATTTTATCTTTATAATAATAAACGGTATTAGATGGTATAAAAACATCTATTGGAGAGTTAGATATTTCATCTGAATTCCATGATTTATCAAAAATAACAGCTTTTTTTTCAGAACTGGTATTACCGCTTAATGCTCCTCCTCCAAAACCAAAGCCACTTCTAGCTGTTCCATCGACTTTTGGAGTATAGGTCAGTTTCATAGTTAGTCTAACTTTTTTATTTTTGATTGAAGTTAAATATTTTTTATTTGTAATAAAATTTTTAACTTCTTTTATTGGTTTTAAAAATGGAAATACCAAAGAATATTTTTTGCCTTTTTCTTTCCATTCTATAAATGGTATTTCTTTCTTTACAGGGATATTTTTTGCAATATTTTTTAATTTTTTTTCTCCTTTTTTAGTTAATTCATAACTACCAAATTTAATATTTTTCTTTTTCACCATATTATAAACCGCTTTAAACATATCGGCTTCTGTTGCCCATTTTTGGGTGAATATAGCTTCTGTTGAATATATTGATGTAGTAACATCATAAGCAGATGGAACCCATTTCAAGCTTTTTAATCCTGTAATTAACTGAGAAATAGTTTTGAAGTTTTTGAGTTTTTCCTTTCCATAAAACCCTGGAGAAATAGGAGGAATTGTTATAAATTTATTTTTAGATTTTAAGCTACTTAATTTTGTATTTTCTCTTTTTATTTTATTTACTTTAATTTCTTCTTTAGCTTTTTTAGATTTAAACTTTTCTATTTTTGCTAATAGTTTTTGAGTTACAGAATTTTGTATAAATTCAAATTCATAATTTTTTGTTAAAAAGTATTTAAACTTGTCAGGTAAAGGAGCCGGTTGCTTTTTTATTTTGTATTTTAAATTTTTAAAAATATTTGAAACCAAATAATATGGCTTTTTATGTTTTTTATCAAATGGATTATCAAACCATATTAAAACTCTTTTTTTATTACCATCCAATACTATGCTATCTGTTAAGGTTAAAAGAGTCTTTTTATTTATTGTAGCATACCATGAGTATACTCCTTTTGTGGACTTTCTTTGGTTTAAATCAGGAAATTTTGCTTTATTATGAAGATAAAATGAATCTGCATGCAAGCTTGTTGAATAATTGTCATATTTATCATCAAATGTCATATCTATTAAGATTTTATTGTTATATAAATAACTAGCATTAATTTTTAAGCTCGTTCCTTCTATGCTGGCTTTAGCAAGATTTTTTTTACTTAAACCGCTTTTTCCTTTTTTAATAGGAATAACAATATCTTTGCCTGCAAGTTCTACCATTAGGCTTCTGCTTAAATTTTCTAGCTTTTTAGGTATGTAAAAAGCTAGTCTAAATTTATTATTTGATCCTGGAGATAAACTTGGAGATTGATAAAGCCCTAATGGTAAAGCCTGAGTTATTGGATGTAATTTAATTAAATGAGCATCTCCCAGTTTTAAATAAAATCTTTCTGATGGATCCATTTGTAAAAAAGCATTTACTTTACTTTTTATATTGATTTCCAAAATTTCAAATATTCCGTCTTTTTTTGCTGTGTTTTTCCCTATTTTATTTCTTTTATCATATCCTGTAACTGTAACTGCAAAATTATCGTTCATATTTTTCCAGCTCGTTTTTGGAAGAGATGCAATCTTCATAGTTTCTTTTTTCATCTTTCCAATAACAGGAAGATTAATATTACCATATCCAGTATCATAATAATGCAAAGAAAATTGTTCTAGTTTTATATGTTTTGGGATTTTAAACGCAACTTGTCCCCTTTTTAACTTTTTAGGAAATACATTGATTTCATTATTGTCATAATTCATTAATGAATTATCAAGTAATATAGAAATAATATCTATTTTCCTTTCTTCAGAATTATTTATTCTTAAGTATAAATGACTTGTAATATCAGGAATTGAATATGTTGGTATCGCTTCTTTGTAGGTATAATCATTACTGGTTTTACCTATCCATGAACTTGGATGATTAGATCCATTTATTACAACTACTTTTTGGGATTTTAAAACATTTTCAAAAGATAAATCAATTACTAAATATCTGTTTTCTATATCTTTTAATTTGGAAAATATAACAAAATTTTTAACAGTCATATTAATAGCTCTATTTTTTCCTGTTTTTTCTGTTTTAAATTTCATTTCATTTTCTTCAATTTGGGAATTACCACTTATATTAATTTTAGGTTTTTTACTTTTAATCACAAAGGAACTACTTTCATCATTAAAACTATCAAAATCCTCTTCATTATCATCAAATGCAAGAGTGAAAAGTATAAAGATACTCAATATTAATATTATTTTTTTATTTATTTTCATTACTAGTCCTCTAAATTAATTGTTCTTGATTTATTTTCCTTAATTTCTATATTTTTAAATATTTTTTCAGGAGATATCTCAATAATAACTTTATAAATTCCAGGTTTAATACTTGTTTTTTCACCCACAATTCCTTTTGCTACAAGTTTATTGTTTTTATCATAAATTTTATATGGAATTTGTAATGCTTTTTTTATTGCATTTTCTAATGAATTTTCATCTTTTGCATTAAAATATTCTCCATTACCTGTTTTTGCCCAGGAAGCGAATTGTTTTTTTAATTTTTTATCATTAATTGCAAAACCCACAATATTTAATCTGATATCAATTCCTTTTGCCTTTAAATTTTTAATTTCTTTTGCAGGATTCCCTTTACAAGTTTCTTTACCATCTGTAACTAAAATAATAACCTTTTTTCCATTTACTTTTTCTAAATCAGATGAAATTTGGGCTAAGGATGCAGCTATTGGAGTTTTAGCAAGATTTTTAGCTTCTATTGTTTCAATAACCTTATTCATTTTTTGAGCATTTAAAGGTGTTAAGGCTATTTCTAAATCAGTTTGACAACTGCCCTTTTTTTTATGCCCAAAAACTCTAAAAGCGACCTGTGTTTTTTCAGGAATAATATCAGTAACAGCCTTTTTCAAGACATCTCTTGCAATAGCAATTCTTTTTTTACCTTTTATTTTTTTCAACATACTTCCTGAAGCATCTAAAATCAATTCTATTGCAAAATTATTATTAATTTTAACTTTTTTATTTAAAATTTTTAAACTACCATTTTTCAAAGGTTTTTTATAACTACTCTTTATTTCCAGATTATAATAAACAGGTCTTCTTAAAATAGATGTTGCTTGATTAATTGCTTTATATAATTCTTTTCCATTATTTACAACAGCATATTCTCCATTATTAACACGGCTCCAGCTTTGCATTATTCCTTCATAAAGATAATTATCTTTATAATCAGTTTGAACTCTAATTGAAAATACTTTGGGCTTTACTTCTTTTAATACATCCCATAGCCCAGTATCATTACCACCAATAGCATCACCAATTATTATAACTCCTTTTGTTCCAACTCTGTTTTTTAATTTTAAAGATGATTTTTTTAAGGGTCTTTCTGCATCACTATCTTCACAATTTCTGTCAAAATTATTAAAAATCTCTCTGATATTATCTGGTTCATCTGAAAAATCTGATAATATAAATTTATCTTCATCATTAAAGCATATTAAATTTACCGCATCAATTCCAGATTGAATTTCTTTTATATAATTATCAACCCCTTTAAAAATTTGATTATGAAAGCCTGAAACACTTCCACTATTATCCCATGCAAAAATCACAGATATTGGTGGTTGTTTAACTTTTAAATAGTAATTCTTTTTATCTACATCAAATATAAAAACATGTGTTAATGGCTCTTTTATTTCTTTAACTGGTTTTATTAAGTTGTTTTTCATATCAAATAACTGGTAATCAACATCAATATTTGTTTGAGATTTAAAAATAAGTTTTAATTGATTGTTTTTTTTAGGAATAGTTATTTTATACCAATCCTTTTCATGATTTATTACTGAAACCTTGCCTTTAATTTCTTTATTAAAATTTAATTTTAAGGCTTTTTTTCTTGTTTCATTTCCGGTAATTATATTTAATTTTTTATTTGATTCAGACTGTTTATATTCATAAAAGGATTTATAGTTCCTATCTCCCCATTCTCCTAAAATTGATTGATAATTTTTATCAGGTTTTTTTTCAAAAATTTGTAATTCTTCAGGAACACGATAATACCCATCTTCTTTTATTTCCCCAACAAATTTAATATACCTTACCCATGTTGGTTTATCAAAATTATATAAATTGTTATTCTTTTTATTCCATTCCTTTATTTCTTTCCATGGACCATTTGGAGTTTGAGTAGAGATAAAAATTTTTAAATTATCTATTGAAATATCCTTTCTTTTAGGCTCTATCCATTTCATACTTGTAACTTTAGCAATTCTTTCATTTCTAAAAGCAATAACCCAGTAAAAATTTTTATCTGTTTTATAAAACATTCCAGATGAAACATCTTTTTCTTTAGTTAAAATTTCTCTTCCCCAATAAGAACCTAATTCTTTATTGGACTTTACAACATGTCCACCTAATTTATAACTTGCAATATTAAATGCTTTCTCAAGCTTTAATGTTTCTTGTTTGGCAATAACTTTCCACTCTCCTAAAGATATGTTTTCCTTAGTTTCATCTACCTGATTACTATGCAATGTTAATTTCGCATATTTTGCTAAGTAAGGTTTATCAAAACTAAAAAATTGTTCTTTTCCTTTTGTTAATTTCCCTTTGTATATCTCTTTATAAGTTTTTCCATCTTGAGAAACAGAGATATAAAATTCTTTTAATGTTTTTCTTGAATAGGCGTAAGGAGTAAGAGATATTCCTATAATTTCAAGAGGTTTTTTTCCTAATAATTTTATTTTTATATAAAAATCTTCAAGCTCTCTTCCACTGTATAAGTCTAATCCTCTATCAGAAACTTCATCATCAAAAAGCCTGTAAAGGTCATATCCAACTTCAGGAATTAATCCTTTCTGTGTTTCTTTATTACTAATAATTCTTTTTGCTCCAAAATCAACTCTAGCAACATTTAAGCCTCCTAATAGAGAATATGGAACTCCCCAGTTAATATAAGGATTAAGCACATTGGCATTATTTCGAGCTTTTACTTTTAAAGAAGTAGTCTTAAATTCACCCTCTTTATTAGCAAATTTTAATGTTGTAATAATTTCTGTTTTATCCAGATTTTTAGGAGTAATTAATTTAAAATATAGAGTTTTATTGCCTTTAGCTTTTAAATTTACTGTTTTAGGGCCATCTGTTTTCCATGAATTGTTGCTAATGTGAGTATCTATATTGTATTTTTGTTTTTTATTTGATAAGTTTTTAACTTTTATACTAAAATTAATTACCTGCCCGTAGTCACTGTATGTTGTAAATTCAGAGTTTTCAATTTTTGTTTTTAAAGATAAAAAAACTGATTTTTTCTCTTTTAGTTTTGTAGATGTAAAAGGATTTAAACGTTCTAATTTTAAACTGTAAAAATTGTAACTTGGTTTTTCTGTCCATAAATCAATAATATATCTTCCTGCAGGAAAAACTCCTTCTATTACTGATGGTTTTCCCGTTTCTGGATAAGCTCTAATCATTGTTACTTCAGAATCTGATATTAATTTTATTCTTGAATCTCCATCTTTAGGTGGAATTGCAGTAATTTTAATATGTTCCTTGTTTAATAATGTAAAATGGAAGTAATCTCCGTCATCATTATTCTCCAGTATACCTTTTATTTCTTTGTTAAATTGTAATAAATTGCTTGTGTTTCGATTTTTATTGGGTTCATGTTCTATGTCATCATAAGAATTAATATTTAATTCTTTTAAAGAAAATTCATTTATTTTAAGTGAATAACTCTGACTTTCTATATCTGCAGTTAAACAAACGAAATAATCCCCTTGTAATAAAAATAAATTTTTAATCATTAATTTACCAGTATTAATACTGCTGGTTTCTATTATATTAGCATCATTATTATAAAGAATAAGCCTTCCTTTATTCATAGATGCTCTAATATTCCATATCTTTCCAGATTCTTCTATTGAAAATTTAAAGCAATCATATTCATTGCTATCCAGATTCCCTTTGATTTCTTTATTTATATCTATTTTATAAGCATTTTTTCTACTATCATTAGGTTCTATTTCCTGATTTTTACTTAAATTTCTAGGGTCAGAAAACTTAATACTATATTTTTCTCCTGTTTTACCTTCTTCTACCTTAATAAAATAATTATTTTGAGTATCAAGCATTAAAGAATTCATGGAGTAATTACTTTTAATATCTCTTTTTAAAAGTTTATTCTGATCTTCATCAAGTAATGATATTGATAAATCTTTAGAATCACTTATTAGTTTTATATCAAAAACTTTATCTTTAAATTTATTTGGTAATTTAAAGATAAAGTAGTCTGCTCCGTCATTATCATTTCTTTCACCATGAGTAACTTTTTTGTAATCAATATAATTAGCTATTCCTATATCATTATTAGGTTCAATTTCATTTTTACTAACTTTCTGTCCACCTATAGAATAAATTTTAATTCCAAGTTGTAAGCTTTTTTTACTTCCACTATATTTAATAAAATATTTCCCTTTTTCTAGTTCTAAATCAGTAATTTTAATCTTTCCAAATTTATTACTTTTTCCTTCTGCTATTTTTTTATTATCTTTGTTAAAAAGCTCTAAACTAGCAGCCTCGGCAATAGAAATACTTGCTTTTATTTTTAGGATTTTTTTACTATCATCTTCATCTACATCAAAATAAAGCCATCCTTCTTTATCTTTAGATGTATAATATTCAAATGAGTCTAAAGATAAACTTTTTGGTTCTTTTTTGTTATTTTTAATAACTGAATCAATTTTTTTGCCTTTTGTTATATTTATTTTGTAACTTTTAACAATGCTACTATTCGAAGTAACTGCAATTAAATATTCACCAGACTTTAAAAGAAGATTTCTAAGGTTTACAGGTTTGGCTCCTGTTCTTGTACCAAAAGAAAAGATTTTTTTATAATCTTCAACTTCTTTTTTGTCTTTCGTAAATACTATTTTCATAATGTCAATGCGAGTCATAGCATTAGGAGCTCCAATTAACTCCATATTCCAACTATATTGGCTAGTTTTTGGGGAAATTTTCCACATAAATGCATCCTGGTCTCCTTTTTTTATTCTTGCATTTAAAGATATCTCTCCAGTAAAAGAAGTTGCTTCTATAGGAGTGTTATTGGGTTCTTCTTCATAAAGGCTGGTAGTAAAAGCCAGACTCATAAATATTATAAGAATAAATAATAACCTAAGTAATATAAACATTTGTTATCCTCAATTAGATTCATTCATGATTCTATGAATTGTTATCATTATGTCAAGAATAAAAATAATAAGTCTATATTTATTGAGATTTTTTTTAGAGAATATTCTTCACTCCACTTGTAATATTCTCCATTTAATATATTAAATAAATAAACTTGATTATCCCTAATTGTTGGGTTTATGCGATAAACCCGTACAGATGGAGATAAATATATAAAAATAATAAAAAAGGAAAATACTTTGTAATAAAGAATAATGTTTTATGAGGTTTATATGTTTAAAAAAGTATTTTCATTTTCTACGAACAATCCATTTCTTTCTATCACAATTGGAATAATAGTAATGATTAGTGGGTTTTACGCATTTACAAAACTCCCTGTAGATGTAATTCCTGATATTGGGGAAAATCAGCAAATAATAATTACAAACTGGGACGGACACTCCCCTGATGATGTGGAAGAGCAAATTACTTATCCACTTTCCATTGCTTTACAGGGATTACCATCTGTAAAAACGATTAGAGGAAGCAGTGCATTTGGCTTAAGTATGATTTATGTGATTTTTGAAGATGATGCAGAGTTTTATTTTACAAGAGATAGAATTATTGAAAAGCTTGCACAGGTAAAAAATCAGTTTCCTAATGATGCAAATATGAGGCTTGGGCCTGATTCAACAGGAATAAATCAGGTTTTTTGGTATACAATTAAATCAGATAAAAAAGATTTGGAAGAATTAAGAACTTTGCAGGATTGGGTTATTAAATTTCAACTCCAAACAGTTAAAGGAGTTAGTGAAGTTGCATCAATTGGAGGATATAAAAAAGAGTTTCAAATTGAAATTAACCCTGATAAGCTATATAAATATAATATTCCATTAAAAAAAGTGATAAAAGCCCTGAAAGAAGCAAATAAATCAGTTGGAAGTAAGACTATTACTGAAAATAGTATGGAATATATCGTTTACAGTGATTCACTTTTGGAAAATCTTGAGGATATTAGAAATATTGTAATAGATGTAAAAGATAGCGTACCTGTTTTTATGAAAAATATAGCGGTAGTACAATATGGAGCAGGTTTTCGTTATGGAATACTTGATGATGGAGGAAAAGAAGCTGTTGGTGGTGTTATTACAATGAGAAAAGGAGAAAATCCTATTGGAGTAATAAAAGCAATAAAAGAAAAAATAAAGCAAATAGAAAAAGGATTGCCAAAAGATATTAAAATCATGCCTTTTTATGACAGGTCTGAAATGATTAATGCCTCACTTGATAACTTAAAGTCGTCTATGTATCATGAATTATTTGTAACTATAATTATAGTTCTTTTATTCTTACTTAATTTTATAATTGCAAGTATAATTATCATGGTTTTACCTATTTCTATTGCTGCTACATTTGGAGTTATGTATTTAATGGGAATTGATGCAAATATTATGAGCTTAGCTGGTATAATTATTGCATTTGGAGCAATTGTAGATGTTGGAATTATATTTATTGAAAATATTTTTAATAATATCAAAAAAGGGGGAGATAGAATTGTTGCTATTAAAGAAGCAGCAATAGAGCTTGGTGGAGGGCTTGCAACAGCTGTTTTAACAACTGTTATATCATTCTTGCCTGTGTTTTTATTAACAGGACAAGAAGGTAAATTATTTAAACCTCTTGCATGGACTAAAACAATTTTATTGATATCATCTATTATTTTTACAATTTTGGTTATTCCTCCATTGGCAAGGTTATTAATTAGAGTTAAACCTGCAAAAGCAAATGCCTCTCCTACTCTTGAGTCAAGGGTAAATAATATAATTAAATCATCATATTCATTTTTACTAAGAAAAATACTTAAGTTTAGATATTTGTTTTTATTAGTTCCCATTTTTATTGTTACTTTTGCAATTATTGTTGCTCCCAAAATTGGTAGTGAATACATGCCACCACTTGATGAAGGTGATATTATTTTTATGCCTGTAACATCTAATGCAATTTCACTTGAAAAAGCAAAAGAAATTTTAGAAAAGCAGGATGCAATAATTAAAAGTTTTCCTGAAGTAAAAACTGTTGTTGGTAAATCTGGAAGAGCTGAATCTGCATTTGACCCTGCTCCAACTTCTATGTTTGAAACAACAATCAGGCTTCATGATAAAAGTAAATGGAGAAAATTTGTTACAATAAATACTTCAACAGGCTCAGCAACCGAAAAAGAGGTAAAGGTAAAATTAACTAAAAAAACGCTAATAAAAGCTATGGATCAAGTATTGAAAATGCCTGGAGTAGCAAATATCTGGACTCAGCCTATTTCAAATAGAATTGACATGGTTTCTACAGGAATTAGAACAGAAGTTGGTATTAAAATTTTTGGAGATGATTTACAGATTTTGCAAAAATATGTAAATCAAATAAGAGATTTGCTTAGTGGAATTAAAGGAGTAAAAAATTTATATGGTGAACAAATGGAAGGAAAACCTTATCTAATGATAGATATCAACAGGGTTAAGGCTAGTCGGTATGGTTTAAATATTAACGAAATTCAGCAGTTTATAGAAATAGCAATTGGAGGGAAAAATTTAACAACTATTTATGATGGAAGAAAAAGGTTCCCCGTGAAACTTAGTTACTCTCGTGAGATCAGAGACCAGCTTGATGAAGTATCAAAGCTAAAAATAACACTAAAAAATGGCTCTGTAATTCCACTATCTTATATTGCTGATATAAAAACTAAACTTGGCCCCTCTATGATTAATTCGGAAAATGGAATTTTAAGAGCTTATGTACTCTTTGATATTGAGAATAAAGATAAAATTGGATTTATCAATAAAATCAAAAAAGAAATAGATAAAAACATTAAATTTGAAACAGGATATATTTATGATATTGATGGAAAATTTAAACATCAGCTTTCTTCTAAGAAAATGCTTAAAATATTAGTACCAATTTCATTGTTTTTGATATTTTTACTGATTTATATGCTTTTTAAAAAATTAAGTACAACTCTTATTATATTCTCTGCACTTCCAATTACAATTGCAGGTGGAGTGATATTTTTATATTTTAGTGGGCAGAATTCATCTGTTGCTGTATGGGTAGGATTTATTGCTCTTTTTGGAATAGCTGTTGATGATGGTATAATTATTTCTACATTTTTATCTCAAAAAATCAAAACTCTAACTGCCCAAAATATAAAATCAGAAATTATAGAGGCTGGAAGCCGAAGAATCAGGCCTTTATTAATGACAACTGCAACAACTTTAATTGCTCTTATACCAATTTTATACAGTGATGGCCGTGGAAGTGAATTTATGAAACCTATGGCAATTCCAGTAATTGGAGGCCTTACTGTTGAATTCTTAACTTTATTTTTAGTTCCAACTTTGTTCTATATGTATTATAAAGGTAAAGTGGAGTAAAATATGCCATTTCAACCACCTTTGCCATAAATGGCAGGTGTTTTACATGGAAAACTTAACTACTTCGTATTTTCGTTTTATAATTCTCAGGATTTTTAATTATATAATTCCTAACATTATTAAACTCTTTTTCATTTCTTATAATTCTATCATAAAATCTTATATGCCATTTGAAATAAATTTCGGGATAAAATTCATTTATCTTTCTTGTGCAAATTGATTTATAAGCCCCAATAATCGATGAAATCGACCCCCTCTGCCGGTACAGACAAGGCATTGCCTTGTCTCTTTTCTTAACACCAGAACTAAAACTTAAATCCTTATGAGACAAAGATTCAAAATTCTTATCTATATCTATCCCCTCATTTATTTCCTTATCTATATCAATCTTCTCATTATTGTTATTATTATTATTCAATAAGGTTTCTGTTTGAGGCTGAGACGAGGTGCCTATTTGGGACAGAGACGAGGCAGTGCCATCGTCTTTACTTAGGGAGGTTTCTGTTTGGATTGGAGATGAGGCAGTGCCGTCGTCTCTACTGGTGATTATTATGATTCCGTGGATATGATTTGGCATTACTATAAATTCATCTAATTTTATATTTGAAAAATGATTGGGGATTTCATACCAATATTTTTTTATGATCTTGCCTATATTATTTAAATACATTTTTTTATTAATTATTTTTCCAAAATAATTTTTTCCAAATTTCGTATTTATTGTTATAAAATATATTCCATTTGATGAATAATCCCAACCAACTAGTCTTGTAGATTGTATTCTGTATTTGTTTTTAAATAATAATTTATCGTTCATTTTGAAACCTCATGTGTTTATTTGAAACATTTTTATAAAAATTATAATAATTTTTATTGTTATATGCTATAAATGCAAACTATTTTCCTTTTTGTTATTTTTATTAAAATAAC